>Ga0307470_10000070_pt1 | contig 71626 bp, 45 predicted proteins | sample atmos_gasesAM3C__FD_204565 | JGI IMG/M metagenome (GOLD analysis project Ga0307470, IMG submission 204565) | Hardwood forest soil microbial communities from Morgan-Monroe State Forest, Indiana, United States - atmos_gasesAM3C_05 | ecosystem: Environmental > Terrestrial > Soil > Temperate forest... | reverse complement strand
GCGTATAGCAAAGTCACGCAAAGTGGTCTGCGATGCGGACGCTGAACGTACCGTCGATCGCCCGATGCCAGGCACACGTGTTCTTCCCGGAATTGCCTGAGTCTGCGCTTTCCACAACTTCTCCCTTTCTCTGCTTAGACGAATCAGCGTGGGCAGAGGTTACGGGACGTAATTAAGCCGGACATCGTGCTCAGCGATGCGGATGTGTCAACGCCGTCATCGGTCAAGTGAAATCACCTTGTTTTAAGGCGATCTCACGATCTTTTAAGGTAAATCACCTTATTTTTGAGTGATGTCGCGATCTTTTAAGGTAAATCACCTTGTTTTAAGGTGATGTCGCGATCTTTTAAGGTAAATCACCTTGTTTTTAAGTGATGTCGCGATCTTTTAAGGTAAATCACCTTGTTTTTAGGTAATGTCGCGATCTTTTAAGGTAAATCACCTTGTCTTCAGGGCAATCCCACCAACGTTTGAGCGGAATCGTCACCTTTCGAGGACAATTTCTCGTTCTCGATGGCGCGTTCATCAAACGTCGAGTGGAAACCAGCCAGATCGTGACGATTTTCAGCAACGACGCATCGCGAGGGCGCGTCGCGACAGCGATCCTGCTCTTCAGCAGAGAGCTCCCGAAGGCGGTTGTCTCTCTTCCGGGATGATCGCTTCGGAGCGGTCCAACTTTCGACCCACGCGGCACTTCGCCCGAAAAATAAACATACTCGGGGGTAGGGAAATCTTCGCGCCAGTCACCTCTTTCCCGATGATGCCGGCCCGCTCCGGGAAGGCGTTCGGAAAGAGGCAGGAATGACGCGACGAAGAGGACGGCCCAAACAGTCCGAAAAGAATCACTTCAGCCAGGAAGATGAGCGCGCCTGGTACCGTCGCGGCGTCGAGGCCTACCTCGACACCAGCTATCGCTCCGGTTCCCGCGCCTCGGCCTCCGAGTTCGCGCAGCAGTTCGATCTCGCCCCCGCCACTCTGACCCGAACTTTCAAGCGCCTCTTCGGCAAGACACCGATCCAGTACTTCCGCTCACTGCAACTCGCCTATGCCGCAAAACTCCTCCGCCGCACGACCAGCACCGTCGACGACATCGCCGTAATCACCGGCCTCGGCACCCGCACAACCTTCTACCGCCTGTTCGCCGACCAATTCGGGATGACCCCGGAAGAGTACCGGCGAAAGTAAAAGTCAAAAAACGGGACTCGTACCCGGAGACGTCGCTCTGTATCGTGGGACGCGGTTTGCATGCACGGACGACAAACGTCATCAGTGTTTTGGATTGACCGAGCTCGAACATGCGGCGATTCCAGTAACGGTATTTGGAGATTGGCGATGCGTCACGCACTGAACATCACGCTCCTACTGACGTCCTGCCTTTTGGTCTCGCCGCTTATCGCTGCTGGTCCACCCGTGATCGGTAGCATTTCGCTGAAACGCGAAACGTTCAACCCGAAAGCCGGGGACGCGGTCGACCTCGCCGTCATTTTCCGGAAGGCAGGTCGCGCCTCTGTTGAGGTCGTCGACCGCGACGGCTTCGTTGTTCGCACGATCGCCGTGCATAAGCCGGTTCAGGGAGGCTCCTCCTTTCATTGGGACGGACGCGATGAGATCGGGCGGGTAGTGGCCGACGAAGCGTATGCGTTCCGCATCGAATGGGCGGATGGGAAAAGTCGCGAACTGTGGTTCCCCGCCGATCAACCATCAACGCCAGTCTCCATTCCGCCCCGCTACTTCGATCGGCGCAGCGGCACGTTGGCGTACACCCTTCCGCGAGCCTCTCGCGTTCACATCCAGGCCGGTAGCGCTGTTTTCGATGCGCAAGGCAAAGCGATCGACGGGCCGGTAATGAAGACCGTCGTCAACCGGGAACCGCGTTCTGGCGGCATGATCGCCGAGCACTGGAGTGGTTTCGACGATCGCGGCGCTGTCTTCATCGCCGACCTCGAGGGGTTTGCCATCGTGATTGCGGCCTCACCGTTCGCGGCGGGGACCGTCATCGCATATGGCAATCACGAACGAACCTTCGTCGCTGAAGCGGCAAAGCGCCGCGGTACGTCCGTTTTCTCGCACCGGCACTCCGCCGCGGAACATCACGCCGGACTTACGACGCTGGACGATGTCTCGCCTTCGCTCCGCGTCGAGCCCGTGAACGCCACCTGGTCAGCAGCGGAGCGTGCTTGGGTCGTTCGCGGAGACACCGTACGCCTGCGCCTTTCTCTCAGCGGCCCAACGTCCGCCGCATTCGCTCGTCAGCCGTCCCGAATCCACCGATTCATCAATGGGCGCCGCGTCGGCGAAACGGTGCCCGTCGGAAAGATCGTTGAGGTTCCCCTGCAGCACGACCAATCGGTTCAGCGGGTGTCGATCAACTGGCGTAGCGAATGGGGGCCGCTTGCGACCGACACCATCCTCGTCCGGCGCGCTCAAGAAAATACGGCGGCATTGCGAGGCGCCCGGTGAACCGCGCGCTGGTCGCGCCGGTTAGCTGTCTTTTGCTGATCGTCTCGTTCGCGGCGTTCGCCGACTCGATCACCTCGGTGAGTCCTCCCTCCTACTACCTCTATGACGTGGAGGAGTTCGTAGCGCTCCAGGGCGTGAACTTGATCGGCAACATCACTACGCAGTGCGTCATCTCCGGTCCCGCGGGCTCCTTCACGCGGGATTGGAGCGGTGGATTCCACGATCCGGCCACCGGCCTCGACACGGTCTATCTCGCCATCCCCGATGAGGTGCTCAGGGTCGCGGGTCACTACTCCATCACCGTCATCGCGACTGATGACACGGGCGTCCGCACGATTGGACCCGCTTCCTTCGACGTTTTCGATCGCTCCGGCCAGCAGCCGCCGCTCCTCGCGATGCCCGAGGCGGTCTTCGCCGAGGCAACAGGTCCCTCGGGCGCGAACGTGATCTTTTCCGTCAGCGGCTACAGCTTTGTCACTCCGTCACCGACGATCTCCTGCGACCACGCCTCGGGGGCGATGTATCCGCTCGACGTGACCGTGGTGACTTGCACCGCCGCCGACAGCGCCGGCGCGACGACCGGCAGCTTCGAGATCTATGTCACGGATACGGTTGCTCCGATCGTCCATGTGCCGGCGGACATCGCCAGCAGCACGGAGGTCGTGACGTTCACCGCGACGGCAACCGACGCGATCGATGGCAGTATCGCTGTGACCTGCTCGCCGGCATCAGGCGACAAGTTTCCGCCCGGCGTGACGACGGTGATCTGTTCGGCCACGGACGCTCACGCCAACTCCGCATTCGCCTCGTTCCATGTCACTGCGACGCTCCCTGATTTCACGGTCAGCCAAAGCGTCTATCAATTGAATCCCGCCACGAGCGGCACCGTCACTTACACCTCGGTCGTCCCGTATACGCTCACCGAAACGCTCACCATCCGTTCCGTGCAGACCGGCTCGGTCGTGCGGACGCTCGTGAACGCACAGCGTTCCTCGGCCACGTATACGGATGTCTGGAACGGGACGAACGATGCTGGCGCTCTGGTGCCTGACGGCGCCTACCAGTACATCGCTACCGCAACGTCAGGATCGGGCACGGTTACCTGGGACCAGAGCACGCAGTACGTTGGCGGGGCAACCCAACTGCCGTACGCGAAGTGCCGCAACACTACCGGCGCGCTCGTCGCCTGCAACGACTCGAGCATTCTCTTTGATCCATTCACCAACAAGCCGCTGCGGATCAACTACTGCGTTGGCGGCGGCGATCCGCCCGCATGTACCGGATCGGCTCCGGCCATCGTCGTGGTCAAAGTCAGTACAAGCGGGGAGGCCGACTCTTCCTGCATTGCAACGGAGTGCATCGCGAATGAGTACCAGTTCGCCGGAGCCCACGAGATTCCGTGGTATGGCCGCACGACGTCGTCCATTTACGTTCCGTCCGCTCCCTATCTGGCGGTCATTCGCCGGGACGATAACTGGCCGCAGAACGTCGTGCTCGTGTTTGGGACAAGTCCTGCCATCTCGAATCTCGCCATCTCATCATCGATATTCAACCCGGCGTCAGCAACGACGATCGCGACCGGCCTCGATGTGTCCTTTGACGTGTCCACGTTCCAATCGAGGAACGTCACCACGACCTGTCAATTCCGGAACACCGGCTCCGGATCGGTCCTGCGGACGATCACCTTGGCTTCGCAGCCAGCCGGTCACCTAACTGTTCATTGGAATGGCCGTGCAGACAACGGTGACTGGATTGCGCCGGACGTCTACGAAATCATCCTGACCACCACCGACTCTGCCGGCAGCGCGGCAACCGTGCGCCCGCTGGTTACAGTTCGATACTAAGAGGGAGCCCGACGAATGCCATCGAGAACGTTTCTCACCATCGCCTGCCTGGTCATCGCCGCCTCGCTCCCCGGCGTTCGGGTCGAGGCGCAGCCGACGTACTGCCTGACGCCGACCGCCATGCCGCAAACGCCTGCCCCGCCGAGTCCGCCGCCGATCTGTGAGCCCAAGACATGCGAGAAGTGTACGAAGTCCCCTTGCTATGTTGCGACTGGCATCTATGTCACCGATGCAACGGACTTGCAGATACGAACCGCCGGAACAATACCCCTCGTCGCCTCGCGCCTCTACGACAGCAGCCGCGGTGCCGATGGCCCCCTCGGGACGGGCTGGTCGTCGGGTCTGATGCCGCATCTCTACTACGCGACCTATCTCTTCAGCGCTCCGAGTACGTATTCGCATGAGGCAGACGTTGTGATGCCAGACGGGGTCATCTACCGATTCGCCATGAGCGGAGGCGCGTTCACACCGCCATCCGGGCGATTCGATACGCTGGTCCGAAACGCCGATCAGACATATTCGCTTACGCTTCAACATAGCCGCACCGTTTACCGCTTCGCTGCTGACGGATCGGTGTCGTCGCTGACCGATGATTTCGGCAATGTCATCACCTGGACCTACGACTCCTCGGGCCGGGTGCAGCGGGTAGCCGACAGCGCCGGCTCTGGCCGCTATATTGACCTCACATGGGGACCGGACGGACGGGTGAGCACCCTGACCGACAACAGCGGACGGCAGGTGAAGTACTACTACGACGCCATCGACGGTACACTGACCGGCGTGGCTGAGCCGACGATTTCCGCTGATGCGTCGCTTCGATCGACCAAGTACACATACGACGCGGGACGTTTCGGAAAGGTCCTGACGAGGATTTCCGATCGATGGGACCGGGTCATCTCGGCGCTGGAATGGAATCCTGACGGAAAGCTCAAAAGCTACACCGACGGTTTCTACGACGTGACAAACCCGAGCGCATCGACAGGCGAGAAGTATAGCTACGACTACCAGCCCGCTGCTACTACGAAGGCGAACTCGCTGGGATCGTTCTCCTATCCCTATGACTCGAACGGCCTCGTGAACGGTCAGAATTATGTGAATGGCTTGCCGGTCGTGGGCGGGTTTAACAGTCTATCTCACTATGAGTATGACTCGTCCGGCCGGATCACCAAGGTGACTTCGCCAAGCCCTGAACCTCCAGGCGGCAGTGGTACGGTAGTCTGGTGGTATACCTACGATACGACTTGGCCAAACAACATCTCCACGATCATTCCGAAAGACCAATACGGCAACCTGAAGACCAACTGGGCGGGCTGGAAGTATGATTACCACGGCGCTTCCGATGCCGCGCCCGGTTCTCTCTCGCTCGTCTGGCGAATCAGGTCCGATACCACGACGATGGACGCTGTTGCCAGATATATTTACGATTCTCATGGACATCTACTGCAGTACACCGATGTAGACGCCCACACCACCGAATACAGCTACAACGCGGCTGGAGACCTGGTCAGCGTGACGGACCCGGATGGACATGCGACCCAATTCACCTACGATACGTTAGGGCGGGTTCTGTCCAATACTGATCCCAACGGTCACGCCATAACGATGACTTACGACGCTCTGGATCGGTTGTTGACGGTCACACGACCTCGGCCGAGCTCTACGGCAACGTACGATACGGTGACGACGTTCTCGTACGATAACTACGACAGCGGAACTGGACTCGCGTTCACCAACACGACAGATCCCAACGGGCGGGTGACCAAACAAGGCTTTGATGCGATTGGACACGTCACCCAATCCATCGACGCAAACGGAAATCTGACGAAATTCGTCTATCAGTACGATCTCCTCAAGACCATTCGTGACGCGAACGGAAACGAAACCTCGTACGGATACGACACGACGCGCGCGTTGAACCGCACGACATTCCCGGACGGCGCGTTTGAGACCTATCAGATGTATACGGACGGCTCGCTATACCGGCGAACGGACCGGCGCGGGCAAGCCACGGTGTATGCATATGATGATCTTGGCCGGCTCGCATCCATCGTATATGAGGGCGTAAACGGTAGCCAGGGATACCAAGTCCCCGTCGGGCAATTCTACTCCTACGACGGTCAAAAGCTGATCAGCGTTCAGGATTACGAGCCGGCCGAAACCACAAGCCATGGGTATGCCTATGACAGCGCATGGCGTGTGGTTACGGACTCCGGAACGAGCAGGAAGGTGACGTACACATATGAGGGTTCCGTCGCGGGCGGGTCCATGTTGAGCTCGTATACGATTGCGCCCCCAGAGGGAACCACCACAGGCACCACTCAGACTGTTTCACTCACTCATGACGCGTACGGCAACATGGTCGGTCAGACATGGAGCTGGATTCCGAACGCACCCTTCGCATTCAGTTACACGCCGACGGGCCAGTATCATTCGATGACGTTCCCCAATGGTCAGCAGCGCAGCTTCACGTACGACAACCAGGACCGGCTGACAAACATCACGAACACGTCCCCGACTGGCAGCACGATCGCGTCCTTCGACTACGCCTACGATTACGACTGGCAGACAAGCACGTACTCGATGCGTGGGCAACGGACGAGTGTGGCCGTCACAGCACCAGGCGCTGCGAATATCGTTAGCGGGCTCACTAAGTACTCCTACGACGCCGCTTACCAGCTCGTCCGCGCCGACTACGCGGACAATACCTACGAAGCCTGGACATATGACGCGATCGGCAATCGTCTCAGCAAACGCATCCGGAACTGGCCCAACCCGATACCATCTACGTATTACATAAACGCTGCCGGCGGAAACTCGCAACGCCTTCACAACGACAGCTTCGCCGATTTCACGTACGATGCTGCCGGCAACGTGACGAGCGCGGGGTCTGATACGTACACGTGGGATCACGCCGGGCGCCTCACTTCTTACGGCGGCAAAACCTATGGCTACGAGATGTTCGGGAGATCGTCGGTGACCACAGGCGGGAGCACAACCCGATACATCGGCATGAACGGTCGCACCGTCGGCGAGCGGAACTCTACGACGGGTGTAGCCACCGATTACATCTTCGGCCCCGGAATCGACGAGCCGCTCGCTAAACGCACGGCGAACGGCAGCATTTCGTATTTCGGTGTCGACGGCCTGGGCTCAGTGGTGGTCTCCACCGACACCGCGGGCACGGTTCTAAGCTCATCCGGCTATTCACCCTGGGGCGAGCTGTCCGCTCTGCCGGCGCCAGAACTATTCGGCTACACTGGCCGCGAAGTGGGCGGACCGTCATGGTACTACCGCGCGCGCTATTACGAGGCTTCGAACGGGCGCTTCCTCAGTGAGGATCCGCTGGGCTATTATGGCTCTTTCAGCCTGTACGGATACGTAGAGGCGAACCCGATCGCTTACAGTGATCCCAGTGGGCTGGCGCGATCGAACACGCAACGCTGCGCCTCGTTGCTACGCCGTATCCAAAATATTCGCGATCAAATCGCGAAACGGATGAGAGACGTTGAGAACAATCCGCAGGATCAACCGTTTTGCACGTTTGGTCCGCAGCGAGAGAGCGTCCTCGGTCACATGCTAATAATCGCGAACCTCGAGTTGCAGCTCGCCGCGCGAATCCAAGAATACATGCGTGAGTGTGGTGGCGGTCCACCGGCAGTGCCGGTGTTTCTGCCGCGCATGATGACGTCGGGAGGCGGCTCACAAGAAGCGTCGCGAGTCGTCACCGGAATAATTGCAGTACCGCTTGGCACCGCTACCGACTTTGCCGGCGTATTTATTCATCCCTGCAGGCTGAACCCCAATTTGCCAGGCTGCGGCGGGTCGCACGATTGTCCGAGCTGTCCCTTTTGAAGATGCCCAGCGCCGACGCGATTTTTCTAGAGATTGTTGAAGCGGCCGCCCGCTCGGATACCGAAGTGCTGCGTGCGGCTGCGTACGATCTGGAAACGTTGTTGATGTACGGAGATTCAGCGGTAGCTACCGAAATCATTGAACGTGTGATTCAGCTATTGCAGACACCTGAGTTTCGAGGGGCGAATGGCGTATGGCATGTGTTGTTCGCGCTTCGAAATGATCTTGACAAGGTCTCGGAAGATGACAGACGCCGTCTCTTCGTTGCCATGGTGGACGCATACAACTCCTTCGCCGACTGGATGTCGTGCTTTGTCACGAGCGAGTTAACGGAGTATTTTCCGACGCCGTGGGCGCTGGATATCGTGCGTAAGCGACTTACAAACCTGGAGGAGCATGCAAGGCGGCATGTACCGCATGCTTTCGAACACATAGCTCGTGCAGCTAAAGACCGCGTTATCGCTCGCGAAGCTTTCGAGAGCCTTGTATCTATGCTACAGGATGAATCGCCCAACGTTCGAGATGCGGCACGCACTTCGGTGGCCCGCATCGCGAATACTGACAGCGATCTAGCAAGTTTGGCGAAGCAGATAATTGGAATCGAGTCACCAGACGCTCGTTAATAGCAGGGTCGGTCGTTAAAGGTTCGTCAACCGTCCTCCCTGTCCTTCGCGGCGCTGGATTTCTGATGGAGGCCTTGGCGGTTGTCGCCATAATCGGCGGCTGAAGCGAGCAGAGGGCGTCACGACAGGCACCACTCAGACCGTTTCATTCCGTGGCCGGCAGACTGCGTCTGGGTGAGCTGAGGGCGGGGCGAGGACGCACGCTTTCTCAGCGGGGACCCGAAGGGTTCGCGTCAGGCGAGTAGCGGCAACATTTGACCTCACGTCCTAGAACCTCAGACACTCTAAAGCGGGCCGGTGTTCCAGCCTTCTCCGCTCTACTTCACCTTTGTTCCCGCCGGGACGCTTGCGTCGACGCTGAGCAGGGACGGCTCGCCGTCGATCGATGCGGCGAGGACCATGCCATTCGATTCGACGCCCATCAGTTTGGCGGGTTGCAGGTTGGCCACGATTACGATCTTTCGTCCGACCAACTCCTCGGGGGCGTATTTCGCGGCGATGCCGGCGACGATCGTACGTTCTTCGTCGCCGGTGAAGACGGTCATCTTCATCAGCTTCTTCGATTTCGGCACGCGCTCGGCGGCGCGGACGTCGGCGACGCGTAAATCGATCTCCATGAATTGGTCGATGCTGATCTTCGCCATGTCGGGCGGCGCCGCTTGCGTGGTCTCGATCGGCGCTCCGGCGTGAGGCGTTGGTACATCGGTGGCGGGTGACGTTGCGCTCGCCGGCGCTGCAACGGTTGGCGGAGCAGCGGCTGGCGAAGCAGCAGATGGTGCCGCGGCGGCGGCCTCGCCGGCGCTTTTCACTTCCTGATCATTCTTTTCAGACACGTTCCCCACTCCTCCTGATCGCGCGGCACCGACATACGCTTCGATATCGATTCTTGGAAAGATTGCCTCGGCTGCGCGCACCGGCGCGCCGGCCGGGAGGCCGCCCCACTTCAGGGCGTCGCCGCCGATGGCGTCGGGATCGCTGCCGAGGCGCGACAACGCCTCGCGCGTGGTCGAGGGCATGAACGGCGCCATCATCACCCAGACGATGCGCTGCGCTTCCAGCGTGTTCCAGAGGATACGCGAGAGCGTTTCATCCGCGCCGTTCTCTTTGAACTTTTTCCACGGTTCTTTGCTGACGATGTAACCGTTGACCGCGACGAGCAGTTTCCAGGCGGCGTCGAGCGCGCGCTGGAACGAGAGGTCGTCCATCGACTTCAGGTACTCCGGCACGATCTGTTCTGCGGCGCGCAGAAGCTCGTTCGATGGACACGCGGTCGGCGGCGTTTTGCCCCCAAAGTACGTGTCAGTCATCTTGATCGCACGCGAAAGCGTGTTGCCGAGGTCATTGGCGAGGTCGGCGTTGTAACGGCCGAGGAAGGCTTCGTCGGAGTAATTCTGATCCTGTCCGAAGACCATCTCGCGCAGGAGGAAGTAGCGAAACGCGTCCGCGCCGAACTCGTCGATGATGTTGTACGGGCGCACGACGTTGCCGAGCGACTTGGAGATCTTCTGGTTGTCGCGAAGCCACCAGCCATGACCGACGATCTTCTTCGGCAGCGGCAATCCGGCCGCCATCAGGAATGCGGGCCAGTAGACGGCGTGGAAGCGGATGATGTCCTTGCCGATGAGCTGCAGGTCGGCCGGCCAGTCGTGATCGAACCGGTCGTGGTCCGCGCTGCCGAATCCGAGCGCGGAGATGTAGTTCGTGAGCGCATCCATCCAGACGTAGATGACGTGGTCGGGATGGCCGGGAAACGGAATGCCCCACGTGATCGAGGTGCGTGACACGGAGAGATCGCGCAGACCCTGCTCGACGAACGAGACCACCTCGTTCATCCGCGTCGGCGGGTAGATGAAGCCGGGGTTGTTGCGGTAGTGATCGAGCAGCGGCTGCGTGTAACGCGCGAGCTTGAAGAAGAAGTTGCGCTCCGTGGTCTTCTCGACCGGATGGCCCATCTCGTCTTTGCTGTCTCGAACCTGATTGTCGGGAACGAACGTCTCTTCGTTCTGGCAGTACCAGCCGGAATGCTCGCCGAGGTAGATGTCGTCCGGCGTACGTTCCTGGATGCGGCGGATCAGTTCGAGGACTCCAACGCGGTGGCGGTTCTCGGTCGTGCGGATGAAATCGTCGTTGCTGATGTCGAGCTTGTGCCACAGCTCGCGATGCTTGGCCACGACGCGGTCGGCCAGCTCGATCGGAAGAATCCCTTCCTTCGCCGCCGCCCGTTCGATCTTCTGCCCATGCTCGTCCGTGCCGGTGAGGAACCAGACGTCGTCGCCCATCCGGCGCCGGTGCCGGGCGATGACATCGGCCACGACGTTCTCGTACATGTGCCCGATGTGCGGATCGTCGTTGACGTAGTGAATCGCGGTAGTGATGTAGAACTTAGCCATCGAAGGGGCGGGATTGTAGCGCGGGAGAGCAGAGGCCGGCGAGCACGTCCAACTCTGTGCCCTCAGCGTCTCTGTGGTTGCAGTGTTTCCTGGAGCTCACGCCAGCGTGAAGTCAAGGCGCAGCGTGAATAGCGCGATCATCCAGCCGAGGATGGCGACGAAGGTCGCGAGCACCGCACGATCGCGCGTGGACGTGCGACAGACGATTGCCAGCCAGTAGAACATCGGGAAGTCGACGAGCGCGTAGCGGGCGAGCGACTGCATCGAGCCGGAGCTCAGCGGCACGGCGACCGAGAGCAACGTGTAGGCGGCAAACGACCACTGCCGGCGGATCAGAAACGAAACGCCCGCGGCGATCATCAACAGGCCTGCTGCAACATTCAGCGCCACGAAGTTCCATGGTTTGCTGATGACGAGACCCTTGGGAAGCACCGAAAGATCGATCGTCGGGGATGACGCCCGTCCCCACAAAGTCTGGGCGTGGACGAAGGCCAGCGGATCTCCCGCGCGAACAAACAGGAAACCGACGAACGCCGCGATTCCGAGCGGGACGAGCAGTAGCCAAAGATGCCGCCGTGTCAGGCGCGTGGAGCGCTGGTAAGGAAGAAGGAGTAGCGCAGGAAGGAGGCAGATACCGATGACTCTCGTCGCGCTCGCGAGTCCGCCTGCAATCCCGGAAGCCCACCAGCGCTCACGAGCCGCGGCGAGAAACGCGCCTGCAGAGAGCAGCAGGAAGATCGACTCCGTCATCGGAAGCGAGAAGAAGTAGCTGGTCGGAAAAAGCGCGATGTACCACGCGGCGCGCTCCGCTTCCTCATCGGCAAGACCTAGCTCGCGGCCCGCGGCTGCAACTGCAAAGAGCGCGAAGAGTACTGCAGCGTTCGAAAGGATCATCGCGATGATCGGAAACCGCGGCCCTCCACCTCCCAGCGCGCGGATCAGAAGCGGATAGAGCGGAAAAAACGCCCAGGTGTTTTTCGGCGCGCCGTCGGGCGTGCGCGACTCATAGCCGCTGATGGCGATCCAGCGATAGAACCAGGCATCGCCGATCATGGCCAGCCGCGAGAGCTCGGGCAGGACGCGGCCGGCCGATACCGATGCCTGCGTCCTCCAGACCGTGGAGTACTCCTTGGTGATGAACGAGATCTGCGAGCCGATGATGAGAAGCAGAATGACCGCTCCTCGGCTTACCGCGAACGCAAGAAGAACGCTGCACACCGTCCGTCGCGGCATGAGATCGATTCTCTCACGGCGCCGTGGCGTGCTTCGGACGATCAGGCGTTACGGCGTGATCCCAGCGTCAGGGCCGTCGAGCTTATCCGGATCGGGGATGAATCCCCGGATGCGCGCGGAACCAGACTTGCCGGGAAATACCTCGACGCGGAAACGTCTCGTTTGTTCGTTGAACGAGAGCACGCCGAGGCGCCCTTCCGCGGCATCGAAGAGAGGAGCGGAAGGCGCCCATCCCTCCACCGTGATCGACGTCTCGCCGGATGCGAACTCGAGTTTGGCTTCGAGGACGCCATCATCAGAGAGCTCGGACACGCGCTTCTTTCCGAGGGGCACGAATTTCCCGAGATCGCCCAGAAATGCGATTCCCGATTTTCCCTCCGGCACCACTACGAGATATGCCGGATCGCCGTGGATGAATTGGGTGAACGGCGCACCGCCGTCGACTTTGCGGCCTTTGCCTGCGATCCAGTCGTACACGTAGACGCTGCCGCCGACACCGAGCGCCTCGGGCGTGAAGGTAGCCGTGCGGTCCGCCGTGCGCGGATGCGCGAATACATACAGCGCGCGCATCGGTCCGTGATCGGTGTAGCTGAATGCGACGAGCGGTTCGCCGGCGTCGTGCGCGTCGTTTACGATGCTCTCGTCCGTCGGCACTGCCGGGACGTCGGGCTTGACGATCACGCCGTCCGGACGCACGGCGTAAAGGAGATTGTCTCCGTTGATCTCGCCGATGCGGTCACCGACGCCGACGATGCCAGCCGAGAGCGTCGCCAGCAGCAGGTTGACCTTCTCGTTGCTCGCGAATACGTCGGTGAACGGGTAGACGCCGAGCGCGGATGCCAGGCGCGAGCTATAAAAGAACTGATCCCACTTGTCGCTCGTGAAGTTGTCTTCACTCACGCGGATCGTGGTGATCTTGTCGTACTTCGAAGTCTGCAGAAAGTGGCGCGGCGTGGCCATGCAGTACTGGAGCGAAAGACCGAACTGGTTGCCCAGCAGCGCCATGTTGTCCATGAACGCGTTCTGGTCGTCAAGCTTGTAATCAGCGGTGGCCTGCAAGTCCAGCCAATCCTGCTCATAGCCAAAGACGCCGGCGTCACGGAGGTAGTTTCCAACCGACATCCAGTAGGCGGGATCGGTGATGACGTTGTTCGACATCTTGTATTGCTGCCGATACGGACTCTTCGCATCGATCCATCGGGCGTGCGTGATGAGCGGCAAGCCGAGGTCTTTCTGAAACGCTGCCAGGCCTTTGGGAAAGATTTGCGGATGCGCTTCGTAACGCAGGATTCCCTGCGGTCCCCGCTCCGGCGGCCGGTCCCAGTCGCCGTTCTCGCCTTTCGGATACCACCAGCTATCGAGTTGCATGTAGCCCAGGGTGACGCCCGCTTTCGCAAACTCGTCCTTCACCGCCAGGAGCGTGCCGGTGTATCCGAGCGACGGTTCCCAGTCGTAGTAGTAGCCCGCCCCGTTGTCGGTCCAGTAGCCGAGGGATTTCAAGGCTGGATCGGCGTCATTGGCGGGACGCGTTTTTCCATTCAGGTCGGTGAGCGCCTGCCCCCAGGTGTCGAACGCGCGATTGATTCCGTTCGCCACGACGAGCAGCGTTCGATGCGCGAGGCCCTGCGGAATCGTGGCGATGCGTGGATTGATACGGCTTTCGATCCGATCATCGGCGGTGCGATTCAGATTTGCGACCATGAAGTCCGAGGCAGGGGAGAGGATGAACGCGTGTCCCGTGTCATCAAAGCTCACCCACGGTCCCTCGGTGCCGGAGAGATCGAATTGGAATGCCGACCACTTCCCGAGGAACGAGAGGTGGAACGGAGCAGCGGGCGAGGTCGATAGCGTCGGGAATCCTGCCTCGTTCGCGGACTTCGTCGTGTGGCGATCGGTGAAGAGAATGGCAGCCCGGCCCGGGTAGGTTCGAATCGAGCCTTCGCGAGCAGTGCCAAACGTGAACGAGATTTCGTGGTACCCGCCGATGCCATCGTGCCCGTTCGCGACCTTCAGATCCGAGGTGGGGGTGGGGAGTACGCCGCTGAAGACCCAGTTCGGATCATCAGCACGGACCGAGTAGTGGCCATCGTGCTCGACAGTAATCGTGATTCCGACGGTGGACTCGTGAATGGTCTCCGCCCGCAACGGTGTGACCGCGAGAAGAACCATCGACAGGGCGAGCACGCAAAGCGCACGCTGAGCAGACCTGTTCAGACAGGCAACGACGCCGACAATCGTTCCGGACATTCCTGGACGTTGGACCGGCGCGGATAGTAGCTGAGGTCGGCGCTACCGTCCATTGGGAGCCCCTGCGTCGCGTGAGGAGTGCGGTCGTCTCGACCGCGGGCACTCGGGCGTCCTCGCCCGAGTGCTGTGGGCGCGGAGGTCGAAATTCGTCGACGTTCTGCGTGAAGTACGCTTCGTAGTTTCTGCCGCGCAAGCTCCTAACGGATTCCGAACGCGTAAACGTTTCCGAAGAGATCGCCGACGAAGGCGCGACCGCGCGCGATGGCAACTCCGCCAAAGCCGAGGGACTTCATCTCGTACGACCAGAGGACGGCGCCATTGCTCGCGTCGAGCGCGACGACGGATTTGCCTCCGACCGCAAAGACAACGCCGTTCGCGAACGACACGGGCGCAATGACCGGCCCACTGAACGTATGCCGCCAGAGGATCGTTCCGTCATCCGGCGAGACGGCGGTCACCGCGCCGAGCACGGAATCGTCCGCGCTGTCGGGCGGTCGTCCACCACCGACGTAGAGAGTCGTGCCGTCGAACGCGGCGGTGGACAGCGTTCCCTCACCGTTCTGCGGAACCTCGCCTTTGATCGCGATCGGTGCGATCCAGAGGGGTCCAGCGGCGAGGTTGTTGCGATCGAAGGCGTAGTATCCACCGTCTTTCTGCCCGGCGGCGACGAGCTCTCGCCCCGCCGCGTCGGTGAAGAGGGTGGGGGAGGAGCCCCAGTCGGCGTCCCACGTCTCGTCGGGATCGGCCGGCAATTTCCACCGGTCCTCGATGAGAAGCGTGTCGAGATCGAGTCGGACCATCGAAAACGCGTCACCGTCCGCGAACGAATGCGCGGAGCCGGTGGTCACGAAGATCTTCCGGTGATCGGTATCGACCGCAGGCGACGTCCAGATGCCGCCGCCGACGAGATCCTCGGGAACGAAGTACGTTGTCTGCAGCACCTCGCCGGTCGTGCGGTCGAGCGACGCCAGAGCCCCGCGCGGAAACGGGTTGTCGCAGTTGCTGGAGATGCCCTGAAGAACCTTGCCGCCCGCGATCGTGGGCGAGCACCAACCGTAATAGCCGCCGGCCGCGGAGTTGTCGCCAAGGGATTGCCGCCAGACGGTCTTCAGCGTGTCGACGTCGAGCGCGTAAAAGCCATCATCGCCGCCAGCGAGATAAAGAACGTTCCCTTCGATGATGGGCGACGAGGAAATCCCGACCGTCGCCGGATTGCAATTGCCGCTGGTCGTCGTGCCGAGGTCCGCAGACGCGATGACGTTGCCGGAAGCCGAATCGAGCGCCCATTCAAACCCAGCCCAATCGCCGGCGTAGACCTTGCCGTACGCAACCGAGGGAGCCGAAGCCACCGGCCCACTCAGTTTCTGCGACCAAAGCAACTGCAGCTTCGGAACCGAGGCCTTCGAAAGGATCCGCTCTCCATCAGCATTGCCATCCATCGCCAGCGATCCGCAGTACTTCGTCCAATCATTCGCCGGCCCCACCAGCGCCCGCCGCCTTCCGATCGGGTTCGCTCCCGTGATGTTCTGTGCCGCCGCGGGAAGGCACACCAAGGCCAGCAGGAGCACGCCCACGCTTGCCAACTTCCTCGAAGCAAAGCTTCGCCACACAATTTCCTCCGTCGCAATCCGCGATTCGCGTCATGGGGGCGCCGAACGCCCCCACGTACCGCGTCGATTTGACTCACCAGTCCGCTTGCCAAGGCTCAGCAAGGTCGGTGGTCACTGCGAGACGCAGATCCCATGCCGTGATGGGTGCTGCACAGTTACAGACGGGGGAATGTGTGGGGCGTTTACCGCAGGCCCTACGAATCTCATTCGCTCTACCAGAGAGTTCGATTAGCTCCGTACATCCGAAGAGTGCACCCAAGCTTAAAAGCAGTTCCCCACAGGTTAGTTGGCGAGTATTGTGTTGAGCAACACCAACCCAACAATAACGTCCCGAACTTGTGGCATGCGTCCGTCTACCTGGAAGGTGAGAATGCGATCTGCTGTGCGTCATCGGTGGCAACGGAGTGTCGCTGTATGCGTGTTTCTTGGCGTGGCGTTAGCGTGCCGCAGGGCGAAGCCTGACTTGATGGCGCGTCTGATCGAGACTCCGATGCGCCAGCGCGTTGTCGAAGCGCGGCTGAGCGGAGGCTTTCGTTGGGCGCCGATGCTTCGAGCCACTCGCGGTGAACGAGAATCGGGTGCCGGCGACATTGTCGCCGCCGCGGACGAGGTGTTTCGCGAGGCCAATCTTCAGCACTCACCTTATGCCCGTCATGCGGTGGCGCTCGCGAGACTAGTAACGAATCGGTCGAGTGAAGCGGTGTCTGCGCTCGCACCTCTGGCGGTTTCGGCGGGCGATGCGATGATTTGGAATGATCTTGCCGCTGCGCACTTTACGTCGGCCGTGTCGACAAGCCGACCGGAAGAGCTTGTCGGTGCACTAGCGGCGGTCGATGCCGCATGCCGATTAAGGCCCGACCTTCCGGAAGCTCGCTTCAATCGAGCACTCATCATCGAGCACCTTGGCATACGCGAACCGGCAATCGCCGCTTGGCAGCGTTTCCTCGAGCTCGATGGAGGAAGCGAATGGGCCCTTGAAGCCCGCGTTCACCTCCAGACGCTCAAAGTTGTCGAGCCGGTGTTCGGCGACGTGTTTGACCGCGACCATGACCGCATCACCGCGCATCCCGAAGAAGCGCGGATTCTGGTGAGGCAGTTTCCACAAGAGGCACGGTCTGCGGGAGAGTCAGAAATCCTGGGCAAGTGGGCTGAGGCGCACGTGAAGAACGACTCTATTGCGGCCGCGCAACAACTCGCAGTAGCTCGCGAGATTGGCGATGAGCTTGTGCGAACAAGGGGCGAGCAGATGCTTAGCCGGGCAATTGCGACGATCGAGCGCTCGGACGAAGCAGAACGCAAGGTTCTCGCCGGTGGCCACCTCGACTACCGGCTCGCTCTTCGGACGTTCAAGGAAGGGCGACCGGGGGAAGCGGAGCGTCTGGCTCGTCGCGCTGCGACAGCGTTCTCGACTGGTGGAAGTCCGATGACATTACTTGCGCGCTTCTTCGCAGCATATATGGCCTACGAAGGGGGCAGAGCGAACGACAGCGCACGAGAGTTCGAGACGTTGCTCCCGTCGGTACCTCCCGAATATGCCGCCTGCCGCGGCAAGATCCAGTGGGAACTCGGTATCGTCCGCGGCGCCCAGGCTCGATGGGGCGATTGCATTGAGTTGGCAGAAGCCGCGCTTAAGGTGTTCGATCGCCTTGGCGAGAAGGACTACGCCGCGATGATCCGCGAACTTCTCGCTCAGGCGTACGACATCGTCGGCGATCCTGCCACGGCGTGGAGTTATCGCACTGAGGCGTTGCCCCGTTTCGGGCGAAAGTCGACACCCTTCCTCCAAGCCGGCGTTCTCGGTTTTCTTAGTCAGGAGGCGACGTTTCGTCACGATTGGTTAAAGGCCTCGTCGTTTACGGAGTTAGAGATCGAAGTTGCGAAAACGGCGCACTACGATCCGGATTTGGCCGATGCACATCTGCGGCGCGCCCTCATCCGAAAGAACATTGGCGGCGGCAACCCTGCTGAGGATCTGGCGCTCGCGCGAACACTTATCGCAGCCATTCCTGATGTGGGAATGCGCTCACGCCTTGAAGCCCGGCGGGTCGCTGCGGAGGCAATGGTCGCCTCGACTCCTTCGGAGGCCGTACCGCTGTTCACAACAGCGATTGCCTTCCACCAAGGCGTCGGCGGACAGCGAATGTTTCTTCCGACGCTCCTGCTGCATCGCGCTCGTGCCTACCGTGCCGTCGGGCGAGCCATTGACGCGCGTCACGACATCGATGGTGCGATTGCCGAGTTGGACGCCGGGCGCGATTCGCTACGCAGTGCCGAGCAACGCTCTGGCATGTTCGAGTCTGCGGACACGATATTCGATGAGGCGATCGACCTTGCACTCGAGCAGCGTGATGTCGAAGGAGCGTTCGGATACGCGGAGCACGCCCGTGCGAGGGCGCTGCTGGATACTATGCGTTCCACTGAACCACTGGCGAAGCCTGCGGAGTTGCCGGAACGCACGTCGATCGTCGAATACGTCGCCCTTCCGAAGCGCCTCGTGGTTTTTGTTGTTGATCGTGGTGGGATCCGCGTTGTCAGCCGGCCGGTCCTTCGCGAGGATATTACGGAGCGTGCCGCTGCGCTCACCGATGCGCTGTCGCGTAATAGCTCCAACGCGAGAGGGCTGGAACGTTCGTTGTACGACGATCTGTTCGCGCCGGTGCATGAGTGGATCGCGTCCAATGAGACGATTGTCGTCGTTGCCGACGCGAACATCAGCACGCTCCCCTTCGCAGCCCTGGTAGCGCCGGACGGGCGATTTCTTATCGAGAAGCATGCCGTGGTGGCAGCGCCGAGTGCGGCTGTATTCATGCGTGCCTCGGCGGAGAGGCAGGGCGACGTCCGCGGGCTCCGGCTGCTCGTGGTTGTCAACGGCGCTGCCAGAGGAGGACTGCAGGCGCTTCCAAGCGCTGAACAGGAAGCCCGACGGGTGCAAGCGGCCTACCACGATACACAGGTTCTGCGCGGCGAGGAGGCGACTCGTCGCGCTTTCGTCCGTGAGGCGCCGTACGCAAATGTGATCCACTTCGCCGGTCATGCTCTCTCGTCAGAATACCGACCGGACGATACTTCGATTGTTCTCACAGGAGCCGACGGCATCATGACCGTCAAGGACATCGCGCGTCTGCGCTTGCGAGGCTCCTCGACAGTCGTGTTAGCGGCATGCAGCACGGCTCGCGGGAAAGTCCGCCGCTTTGAAGGGACGCTAAGCGTGGCCCGGGCCTTTATCGCCTCTGGCGCCCCGAGCGTGATTGCCACGCTGTGGCCGATCGACGATCTCGATGCAGCCCAGTTCTTTCCCGGACTTCACGGATATCTGGCTCGCGGACTCTCCGCCCCCGAGGCGCTTCGTGCCGCGCAACTCGATTCCATTAGAAGGTCCGATTCGCCCGCAATGTGGGCGGCTGTTCAGGCCATTGGAAGCTGAAAGGAGAGAGAAATGGATATCTTTATTCGTTTCATAGGTCTTATGTTGATAGTCCAATTACAGGCAAATGGTCCGTATCACGTGATCATTCCGAAGTGGGAGGCTGGCGACAAGTTCTGTGGCGTTCAAATCATGGAGCACGCCGCCTTCGTTCGCGTATCGACCGCCAACGGACAAGTCCATAACGATGCAGCTTGGAGCGAGAAAAAGGACTGTGATACTGGTCTCAATTGTAGGACTTATGAGGTACCCGTCGAGAGCACCGTAACGATCGATGGCGGCTTTACTCCAGTGACGCCGGCGAGCGCGGTGACGTTGCCTTGTTTCGTTCCTCATCTAAAGAAGGAGAAGCTGGTCAAAGACGACACCCTCCACAAGAATGCCTTGAAGACTCTTTCGATCGCCGACTTCGAGATACCGCGGGGAGAGTTGACTGCGAACCAGTTCTCCAATGACATGATCTTTGTCGCAGCTAGGCTCGAGGCACCTCAGGGTACTACATTGCATGAGATCACCGTCACCGCGACTCCTCGAGCAGGGGGCACCCCGCGCGTACTCGTCCTTGCTCCCGGTACCCTGATCGATTTGATCGATCTTCCCAGGATCTATGCGGGCGGCGACTACGACGCCGAGACGCACAACCCGGCCATGAATGGACATTTCTTCTTTCTGGACAAGCTGCTCGCGAACTTCAATCCCAGCACCGACTGCAACACAGTCCCGGGAGTCTCGCCGGGTAACTGCAAGCCACATATACGAGACCACAAGGGCGGTTCGGGGGCCACGCTGAACCTCAGCTGTGGTCCTGGCGGCCCGTAGGTGAACTCGAGTCTTCGATGCGCGCCAGAATCGTTTGGGTGTTCATAGTGTTTGTCGCGCTGACGGCGCATGCACAACGTCCGTCTGCGGCACGGATCGCGGAGCTGATGAAGGAGTTCCCCGAACTTGACCATCCCGATGACCCGCAAAAGGGCGGATATGCGCACGATCCGCATATCCGCCGCGAGGTTGCTCCACGCGAGGTTGAGAATCGCTACTCGGAAAGCCTGCGAAAGCTCGACGACGTGGATCTCGATCGTTACCTCTCCGAGACAGCGGCCGACAATGCACAGACGAACGCGCAATCGCGGGAAGTGGAACTTGAGTCCGCCCAGACCCAGCTGGTCCTGGCGGCGGCTTTTCTCCGGGAACTGGAAGAATCGTCGCCTACGCAAGATCCCGATAGGGAAAGCGAACTGGAGAACGCCAAAAAGGCCGTTGATCGGGCAACAAAGGTGCGGGATCGTGCGCAGGCGGATCTAGTCGTTGCTCGCAGGGAGTTGGCGGAAGCGAGTGCCAATGCCCTTGCCGTCCGCAGCCGTTACAACGCAGCATGGTCCGCCGAGGAGCAGGCGCGAATTGCGAGGGAGAGATTCTTCCCTCCAGACAGCGAAGAGGATTGCGCTGCGCTGGGGATGCCATTCCAGCGCGGCACGATCCTCGTTCGTTTTCGCGATGACGCATCACCGCTCGACATCCGGAAGATTCGGTCTCGTTATGGACTGACGTTCCGCACCGGGATTCCTGAAATCTCCTTTTTCATCGCGGAGCTTTCTTCCAAGCCCAATGAATCGGATCTCGAGCAGACTCTTCGGGTCCGGAGAACGGTGACCATGCTGCGAAACGAGTTCTTCGTCTACAGCGCTGTCCTGCAGGGGACGCTCGGACCCACGACCGTCCCGCCTCGCAGTTCCCAGGCTTCCCTGAAGCCCTGCTGGAACTGGTTCGAGGAGTGCTCGGGGATGGTCGGAGTTAAGAATCCTCGTTTTCCGGCCGCTTGGAACTTCAACGATTCGATTCGGCGGCGGGGCAACGTGGCAGTGCCGGTGGTGGTGCTGGACGCCGGGTTCGTCGATCATGAGGATCTCTCGCTGACCAGAGTCTGCACCGACGCGAAGGACATACACGGCAACCTTGTCGCCGGAATCCTGGCCGCGAGTTGGGGCAATGGTAAGGGCATCGACGGGGCCACCCCGTTTGTCTCGGTCTCAGCGTGCGCACCGGATCTGGTGGACCTCGACTGTGAAGGCGATAACCAAGCGATCTTCTCCAGCGTCCTGATGGCGGTCCGTCGGTTGTTCAACCTGCGGCCGCGCGTCATCAACATCAGTCTCGGCTACAACTGGGTCGTCCGGTTTGGATCGAGTTCGACCCCAGTCGACCGCAACGACATCAAGTCCTTTGTCGAAGCTCAAGGGGGAGCATTTCGCGATCTTCTCTGGAGCTTTCGTGATCGAAACGTCATCTTCGTGTCTGCTGCCGGGAATGATTGCGGTTTCCTTGAAGAATGTGATCAGAGCGCGGAATGGACGAGTCCTGCGAACTGGGCTGCGCTCGGTACGAGCACTGATACCCTTTCGGCGCGTGCAGAAAACGTGTTCGTCGTGGAGTCTGTCGACGCTGATGGGCAGGTCTCGAGGCTGTCGAACAGGAACGGGACGCTAGCCGCGCCGGGCATTGACCTTCTCACGCCCGATGATCAAGGCGGCTACATCGATTCGGAATTCGGTACTTCATTGTCAGCGCCCGTGGTTAGCGGCGTGGTTGCACTTATGCTTGCCTACAACCCGCAGTTGAGTATTGGACGGATCCGGTCGATTCTGAAAGTTGGTGAGAGCGCGTCGCCGGTCTGTATCGATGCCTTCGACGCGATGGTGCAATCACGGGATGACGCTCTTCGCGATCTAGCGGACCTCACCGGCGATGGGAAGGTCGATATGGCCGACTTCGAAGTGTTCCGCTCCCATTTGAAACAGACCGAGCGCGGCGTTTTCACGTGTGACCTTAATGGCGATGGCCTGATCGACGCCAACGACCGTTTCTTTCCCCGCAGTGATTTGAACGGCGATGGCGCGCTGTCGCGAACGGCCACGCATGCGATAGCGGGCTTCAAGGACCCGATGACTGATCTGCAGGTGATGAAGATCTTCTGGTCAGATCCCAAGGTGAAAGCAGACGATCTCGATGCTCTACTGGATCAATAGCTTGCGAATCCAATGGTTGGGGGTGCTCTTCGGGAATTGAGTGGTTGCAACGCGGCCCCCTTGTAATGAGGTTTTGGGTATCGTGTTTCCAACAACTTTCTGAGCGGTCGAACGTTGTACAAATACGACTCCGGTGGTGGCCGCTGAACTTCGTCAACGATTCTCCCCGATTTGGCCACGGCGTGTTTCCAAGTCGCGCCGACTCCATAGCTCTCCTCCACCGACGCAGAGTTTGAGACTTCAAAGCGAGAATGATCTTAAAGACCAGCGCTGGGCCTTGGCGTTGTTGGACTTGCTCATCTAGTCAAGAACCGCGAACCAGACGTTCGTCAGCATCGACCGTCTGATGCGGATTTTTCTATTAGTTTCGCCGCCCCCCCATAACTCCCTACGGCGCGCTGTCGTTCGGCGGCTCGCTGATCGTGATCCGCAAAGTCGTCGATAACGCACGCCGTGGCACGCGGTTCGACGCTGCCGTGGCGGGACAATCGCGACTCGGTCTACAACTAGCCGCCCCCTCCTCGCTTGGCGCGCAAGGGCAGTTCGACGCGGCGTTCGGGCGAAGCTGGATGACTTGAAGTCGATGCAACGCTCCATGTCCGGAAAACGCTGCTCGATGAGACGCTGATCCTGATCCTCGCGGAGTTCGGCAGGACCACGGCCGCGTGAACAATCATTCCGATCGCGACCATGCCTGCGCGTGGCGACCGTGTAGGTTGGTGGCGAAACTCGCACCAGTCAGGTCCTCGGCAAGACCGACAGCACCGGATTCAACGGTGTCGACCATGGTTGGGGGGCGCACGACGATTCGCGAGCCCTCGGCCATCTACGCGCGCTTTCCGATGGCAAATGTGATGTCTTCCTTCGCGGCCAAGAGATCGTCGCAAATGAGCTTTCCGTGGAACTCCGCGAACTCCACTGGGCAGCCCAAAGCGACCGGTCGAAAGCTGCGGTTCCACGGTTCACGGAACTAGCGAACGCCGGATTCCGATCGTGTACGTCGCGACCTGTTCCTGTGCGTTGCCGCGCAGGCCGTACGCGATCACCTGGTACGTGCCGGCAGGGAGGGTGCGGGACGGGATCTCGACGTTGAAACTGTTGCTGACCGTCGCGCGCAGGGGCTCGCTCGACCAGAGGCGTTTGTGCGAATCCTTGCTGACCAGCTCCAGGCGATAGGTGTCGTAGTCGGTCGTGCCGGCCAGCGAGACGACGAGCAGCAGCGAATCGCCGGCGGGCGTGATCGGGACCTGTGGCGGTTCTGCTCCGCCTCGGCGGCCGTCGGGCGTTAGAATGGCGGCTGCTTCCGGCAGGACGTGCGGCCGTAGCAGCTCCGTGCGCGTGCGCCACAGCATCGCTCCGAAGACGATGGCAATAGCTGCGGCGATTGCGGCAACGCTGGGCCAGAACTGCAGCACTCGTCCGGTCGAGCCGTCGCTGGCGACCTTCTTGGCGTCGCTGGGGTTCCCTGCGCGTAATGCATTCCATTGACGATCGATGACGTCACTGGCGAGGTAGTCAGACTCGCCCGGTTGTGCATCGTCGGACGGAAACGGGGTGGCGTACGCGCGGGCGAGCTCGGGGTAGGCGACGAGCAGTTGCTGCACGCGCTCGGCATCTTCATTCGAGAGCTCGCCGCGCTCGTACGCGAGAAGCTCATCGACGCTCGGCGGCTCGCCGAGGTTTGCTCGGTCGTCGGCGATCAATGCGTCGCGAACGGCCTGCCAGGAGGATCGGTTCATCATGATTTTTCTCCGAGCTGCTCGCGAAGGTATCTCTTCGCATCGCGCAGCCGCGATTTCACGGCATCCATGGAGATGCCGAGGATCTTCGTGATTTCGTTGTATTGGAAGCCTTCGATCCAGAGACGGAGGGACTCGCGCTGCCCCGGAGGCAACGACGCCACCGCCCGGCGCACTCGTTCCCAAAGTGCCTCGTCAGCCTGTCGGTCCGCATAGTCGAGCTCCGCGGGTGCAGCGGGCTCGGCAAACAACAACTCGGGATCGTCGATCTCGACCATCGTCGCGCTGCGCTTCTGCGTTAGTCGTGCACGGACACGGTTGAGAAGGACCGTCTTCGCGATCGTGGCCAGAAACGGCCAGGGATCGTCGTTGCGAATCTGGTCCATTCGTTCATAGAGCCGCTTGAATGTGTCCTGCGAGAGGTCGTGCGCCTCGTCGTCCGCGATGCGATTGGTGCGGAAGTAGCGGTACACGCGCCCGTAACACTTCCGGTAGATTGCCTCGAATCGCTCGTCGTAGGGACCGCCGCCGTTTACAATCATGACCATTCGCTCTTACCCGTCATTTCGTATGGTCCGCTCATCCGTGAAAGCCCTCACTGTATCCGTTGCGCTGCTTTTGGTCGCCGGTGCTTGCCATAAAGAAGACACCGGCGCTGGCGGCATGTGGGGGCGAACCGTTGAGCCGCGGTTGACGACGACGCGCTCGTGGCACTCGTGCACGAGGAAATTATCGCGCGAACACGCGGTCGCCGAGGCGCAATGTGCTGCGGCGCCGATCGACACCGGCCGATGCGATGACGTGATCGATTCTCGCGAGCAGGCGAACCGCTTGCTCGTTTCGCGTTCTCAGTGCACCAGCGAGGCAATCGAAGCGTTGGAGAGGTTCTCACTTGCGGAGCCGGCGGCGTTGAGCGATCTGGCCGGCGCCTATTACGTTCGCGCGCAGCGAAAAGACAATCCGGCGGATCTGCTGCGCGCGTTCGACAAGGCCCAGCGCGCCGTGTCGTTGAAACCGCAGCCGGAGGGCGCGCAATTCAATCTCGCGCTCATTCTCGAGGCGCTGTCGTTGAATGCCGACGCGATCGAGGCTTGGAAGCGCGCGGCGGTGACGGAGCGCGGGGAATGGGCGGACGAGGCACGTGCGCACCGGTCAGCGTTGATGCAGAGGACGGCGGAAGACGGCGAGCACCAGTGGGAGCGCATTCGGACGCAGATTGATTCCGCGATCGATGCGCACGACGTCAATCAAGCGCGGCACCTCATTGCGGTTTTTCCCGGTACTTCGCAGAGATATTTCGAGGACACGGTCCTTGCGCAATGGGCAAAGTCGCCGTCGCCGCTGCAGCTCTCTCGCGTCACGACGTTTGCCGAGGCGCTGACGGGATTCACGCATGACCGCTATTTCGCCGATATAGCCGCAGCGATTATCAATACACGCGTGCCGGATCGTCTTCGGCTGGGTCAACTCCGTTATGCGGAAGCGCGAGGGGCACAGAAATCGATCAATTTCCAATCCGCAGCACCGCTTTACGCAGAAGCAGCGCGGCTCTTCCAGGAATCCGGGAGCCCTCAATACCTCGTGGCACGCATCGGCCATGCCGAACAGGGCGCACTAGTGAATGATGGGAATGAGGCGGCCCGCAAGGAGCTCGAAACTGTCGAAGCTGATGCTAATCGACGTCAATACTCAAACGTCGTTGCGCGTGTGAACCTGAACCTGATCAATACCTACCAGTTTCTCAGTCGCTACAACGATCTGTTTGCCGTCTATGAAGCAGCAATGGCGGCGTTTGGCCGAATCGGAGACTGGGAAGACCGTGCCGCGGCGAACTCGCTTGGGATTGCCGCAATGTCGGTGCTGGGACTCAAGGATGCCGCCTGGCGCGAAGCGTTCGTGGCGCTGCGCGACACGCCGCGGATTGTCAGTTCGAAGACGCAGCACCTCCTCATCGGCGCGGCTGCCACCGCAGCGCTCGACCTCGATCATCCCGAGGCGGCACTTCTTTATCAGAATGTGCTCGTCGGCAATGCGCGCAGGAACGGCGTGCCAACGTATCTCGTCAGCGCGCTCGATCGCCTTGCATGGATCGAGCTCTCATTGCGGCGCTATGGCGACGCGCAGCGCCACGTCGACGAGGCCGCTCGCGAAAATGATACGAACGCTCCCGATCTCCGGCGCGCATTGGACGCCCGGCTCGCTCAGGTGAGGGCGGTGGCCGCATTGCGTATTGACCCGGGCATGGCCGTTGCCTCGCTGACGGAAGCCATAGACGCGGCGAAAAAGCCTGAATATGCGACATTTCTGGCCGTGTTGTTCGCCGAGCGCGCCGAGGCATTCGCCCGCTTGGGAAACCCGGCCGACGCGGAGGCCGACAGGCGCGAGGCACTGAGGCGGTTGCATGAGGAAGAAGCGCGGGTGCTGCGCGACCGCAAGCCGGGAGAGAACGATGACCGATGGAATTTCTATTTCTCCCGCTTTGAAGAGACGTATGACCTGCTGATCCTCCAATTGATCGAGGAAGGCCGCGTCGAGGAGGCATTCCGGGTTGGGGAGCGTGCTCGCGCTTTCGAGCCGCTCGACCTCGTCCGGAATCTGCCAACCACGCCGGCGGCATTTCGCGAGCTTGCCGCGCAACCCGACAATCTTGATATTCCCAGGTTGCGAGCGCTTCTGCCGCCCGGAACGTTTCTCATCGAATATCGGGTCTTCGACGACAAGACCTATGCATGGATCATCGGCCGCGACGTCTTCATCGGCCAGTGGCTGACGGCGCGCCGAACCGACGTGAAACGCTGGACTTCAGTGCTACAAGGGGCGGCGAGCAAGAGGGATTCGGCCGCATTTGAAGAAGGGCTTCTTGCGCCGTATGACGGTCTGCTTCGAGCACCTCTCGCTTCCGTGAATCGCTTCCGCGGCGGCGCCGGCGCGAACATCGTCATTGTGCCGGATCGCGAGCTGCGCGGATTGCCATTTGCCGCATTGCGCAACCCGGATACGAGGCGCTATGCCGTTGAAGACAACGTAGTGTCGATGTCCGGTAGTGCGCTTTTGTACGTTTTCGCCATTCTCCGCGACCACGATCTTGCATCGCGTGATGCTTCGGCGCTTCTCGTTGGGGATCCTGCCTTCGATCCGCAATCGACGCTCGCTAGAGGTCTTCAACGGCTCTCGTTTGCGCGGAAGGAAATCGACACGATCCGCTCGTTTTATCCGAATCCCGAAGTGCTGATGGACGACGCCGCAACGCCACAGCAATTTCTGCGATTGGCAGGCGGCAGCGCCATCATTCACATTGCGGCGCACGGTGTCGTCAACGGCGAGGCACCTTCTCAGTCTTTCCTCCTGTTTAACGGGTTGCTCAATGCCCAGATGCTCATGAAGGAGTTGCATACCGACAAGACGCGCCTCGTCGTTCTCGGCGCGTGCAGCAGCGCAGGAGGCCTGCCGGTCGGCACGGAAGGTATTGCGCCTCTCGTGCGTCCGCTTGTCGGCGCGGGAGTTCCGGGTGTCATTGGCACGCTATGGGACATCGACGACGCCACAGCAGAGGGTCTTCTCGTGTCTTTCCATCGTCACTATCGACAGGGCAAAGATGCGGCGGCAGCGCTTAGAGATGCACAACTCGAATTCCTCCGAAGCAACAACCCCGGCCAATCGCCGGCACGTTTCTGGGCGCCGTTTCAAACCATTGGTTACGCCTCTTCGCCCTTTGCACCGATAGGAGATATCAAGAAGGAGAAACCACCTTGACGAGCTTCATTCTCAAAATCTTTTTCAGCGGTCTCATGGTCTTTACACCCAGCCAGGACGGTCACGAAATGACCGTCCTCCTCCTCGCAGCCGGCCACAGTCATCACCTCTCGGACGGCAGCGCACTCCAGCATCACAAACCGCTCCTCATCGCGCGCGCCGGCTCTTGCAGCGGCGATTGCCCGACCCGTGACAGCGGCGTGGCACAGTTTGTCTATGCCGATCAATCTCTGTCGACGGCGCAGGACTCGCTCGAGGCCGCGGCCAGCGGCGGCGGTGCCTGGGCACTTTCCGGTTCGGACATCTCGTTGCAAAAGGCAAGCAGCAGCGATCCCGACTTGCCCGCGCTCTCGGTCACGTCGAACGCGCGCGCAGCCAACTCGCTGATCCCGTCGACGTCCGCCGAGCGCGAGGACATCAGTTGGATCGCCGATCACAAACAGGTCTGCCCCTCGGGCTGCGCGCTCGATCCCGCCGTGCTGGCCTCGATTCCGCCGGCGTCCGTCGTAGCCCGCTTCCATCTGCGCAGCGGACGCGTGTTCACGCAGTCGATCACGCGGATCGGCGCAAACGTTACGCCGGTTCATTTCTCGCGCCTCGACGGCTCAGGCACCGCCTCGGCGTATACGCAGGCGATCGCCTCGTGGGTGGGCGCGGAGATCCAACTCTCGGGCACCGGCATCGAGATCGTTGAGAGCAAATTCAACGGCGATCCCGGCCGGTCGATGACGCTCACGCCGGACGCGAACAACTCGATGGAGATCGCCGTGCTCAATCTCCCGCCGTTCGTACCGCCCGCGTCGGCAAACAACAACGCGCCGCAGGTGGGGAAGCACTTCGAGGCCTACTACGACCTCATGCAGAACCCGCCGGCGAGCGAGAGCCGTCTCGTTCCGTTCGCCGGCGCGGCGAGCGGTTCGGCAAGCTATCCGACGGTCGATTGGTCAACGATCCATCCGCAGTCGTCGGTCTATTCGCAGTTGCTCAACACGCTTCGGCTGGACATCGGACGCTCGGCCTATGAGCGCGTGCTCTGCCCTCCTGACTACATCGAGCCATAAACAATCCCTGGAACGGTTCGCCGCACGTGCGGCGGACCGTTCGTTTCCATCGACGACGAGGAAAGCGCATGGACCTCTTCAGAAGCGTAGGACTCGTGATGTGTGTGATCGCAACCGTGTGTGCGCCCCGGCAGCAGCCGTCGCCGCGCGACGAGCGTATCGCCGCCGCTTCGCTGCTGACCCGGCGTTGCGCGGCTTCGCGGCTCGCGAAATGGAACATCCGCGGCGTTGCCGCCGGTGCAGACTGCAGCATCCTCCTCGTCGACACATCGATGGTGCTCGACGATTCGCTCGTGGAGGCGATTCACTACGGTACCGGTCCCTACGCCGTCGTCGATGGTGGTGTGCGCCAATTTACCCGCCTACGGGCCTTCCGAGGGGTGGCCTACCGCGATCGAATCGGCCGCGTTCGAAGCTACGGAAATCTTACGCAACGCGAAGCCGAGGAGCTGCAGCCGTGCCAGTAAGACTGGCAATCATCATCGCGCTCGTTACAGCGCTCGTTGCTCCGCTGGCCATCGCCGCGCCGCATCGATCGGCGCTGCTCATCGGCATCAACGACTACACGGCGTCGCGGCTGACGACGATCGGCACTGCTGCGCCGGACCGAGACTGGCCGAATCTGTCCGGCGCCGTGAACGACACAGTCGCGATGCGTGAGCTCCTCGTGCTCCTGCGCGGCTTCGACGCGCGCGACATCGTTACCCTCAACGATCAGTCGGCGACGCGAACCGCAATCCTCGTCGCGGCGAACGCTCTCGCTGCGACGGCTGCGCGGGACGACGTCGTCTTCTTCTTCTACGCCGGCCACGGATCGCAGGTAAAGAACTCGCGATCCGACGAGCCGGACAAACTCGACGAGTCGATCATCCCGGCGGATTCGCGTCGCGGCGCGGACGACATCCGCGACAAGGAGCTCCGGCGCATCTTCAACGCCATTCTCGATCGCGGCGCGCACCTCACCGTCATCATCGACGCCTGTCACAGCGGCTCCGCCGCGCGCGGGCTTCTCACGCTGGCGCGGCCGCGGGGCATTCATCCCGATCTGCGCGACGTTGCCGACGGCGGTGACTACGGTCCGCGTCCCGAGAACCGCGGCGCGCTCGTCATCAGCGCCGCGCACGACGACGAAGAGGCACGCGAGGTGCGCGACGATCAGCAGACGATGCACGGCGCATTTACCTGGGCGTGGATGCGTGCGATGCGCGACGCGGCGACAGCATCGCCATCGAGCATAGACGAGCCGGCGATGGAGACGTTCCTGCGGGCCCAGGCGCGGCTGCGCGCGGCGATGCCGTTCGAGAATCCGGTTCTGGCCGGCAATGCCGCGCAGCGGCGCTTGCCTTTCCTCGGCGCACACGACACGACTCGGGCCGCACGTGCCATGTTTGCCATCGAGCACGTCCGCGACGGCACGGCTGTAATTTCCGGGGGATGGGTGCAGGGCATCACCATCGGAAGTGAGTTGCGAGCCGCCGGCGACCGCTCGCAACCGCCTCTCACCGTCAAAGCCCTCCTCGGGCTCGGACGCTGCGAAGCGCACGTTCCCGCCGCGGCGCGTGTCCGCAACGGAGATCTGCTCGAGCTCACCGGCTGGGCCTCTCCGCCGCCCCGCCCGCTGCGCGTAGCGATCCCGCGCAGTGATACCGACATCGCCGGCTTCGCGCGCCGCGCCGCGAAGATTGCGGCGGAACATGACGTGAAATGGATCAACGATCCAACTGTGCGCACGCCGGACCATCTGTTACGCCGCGCCGGTTCGCGATGGGAGCTCCTCGATATCTCCGGACACGCCAGCTCGTACGCATCCGATGACGCAGCGTTACTCGCACTCGGGCAGCTTCGCCGCGGAACATCGCTGTTCGTCCAACTCCCCGGGACGGCGATGCTCGCTGCGCAGATCGCGGGCGTCGCCGTCATCGACGTGATCGGCAATGCCGAAGATGCGGACTACGTCCTGGCTGGCCGTTTCGTTCGTCATCGCGTCGAGTACGCGTGGGTGCGCCCGAACGCAGCGCGGAGCGACCGGCGCGCGTCGGGCCTGCCGCTGCGGACCACATGGATCGGCGATGCTGGGGGCGATCTCGGCTCCGTACTTCTCAACCGCGCCATCCGGCTGCACAAGATCCAGGCTTGGAGTCTGCTCGAGTCGCCGCCCGAGGCGCGCTGGCCGTACCGCCTTCTGTTGCGCGGAGAACGCGATCAGCAACTTGTCGCTGATGGCGGCAGCGTTAAAGGGCATGATGCCTACACGCTCGAGCTTCGTGCCGCATCGCCGGTTGGCGCGCGAGCCGGCCGCCGCCATGTCTATGTCTTTACGGTCGACAGCTACGGCCAGAGCACGCTTCTTTTTCCCGTGAGCGGCTCGGTCGAGAATCATTTCCCGCTCGCCGGTGGCGCAGCACCACCTGCGATCCCGCTCGGCGCGAAGCTGGAGATTGCGCCGCCGTATGGCGTTGATACGTACTTCCTTCTCGCGACGGACGAGCCGTTTGCAGATCCGTGGATCCTGCAGTGGGACGGCGTCCGCGGTCCGAGTCCGCCGACGGCCACCGCACTCGAACGGCTGGTCGTGCTCACCAGCTCGGTCAACCGCGGCGCGCCCGTGATCACGCCCGCCACCTGGTCGATCGAACGGATCGTGATCGAGTCGGTCCGGCCATCGGCCGGCCCGAGGCATTCTCGGAAACGCTGACAGCGCCACAAAAGCGCCGCATCCGTGTCTTTGCGTGATGCGGCCTCCTCGCGGACGGCGGCTGGCGGCAGGCACGTGCAGCCGGCTGCTCCGCCGTGACGGAGGTCGCACTCGTGCGTCTCGCGGAGGATGAATGGGCTTCTACCTGCACAAGAGCGTGGCAGTCGGACCGTTCCGCTTCAACCTTTCCGGTTCCGGCGTCGGGATGTCGGTTGGCGTTCGCGGACTCCGCGTCGGCAGCGGACCGCGCGGCAATTACGTCCGCATGGGCCGTGGGGGCGTCTACTACCAGCACACCTTCCATTCGCCGGCCGCTCCGCGGGCCACGCCGTCCGTTACGCCACGTTTCCTGCCATCGCCACACGTTCCCGCTGGCACGCATGCGCCGCTGCAGGAGATCGCGTCGTCGAATGCCGCGCAGATCGCCGACTCCACTTCCGAACAATTGCTCGCCGAGCTTCGCGAGAAACGCGGAGCGATGTCGCTTGCGCCGCTCGCCATCGTCGGATCGATCCTTCTTCTGGTGCTCGCTCTTTTTCTGCTCGCCTCGGCGACCCTGCCAGGTTGGGCATTGCTCCCACTTGCGATCGCCGCAGTTGTCGCGATCGTCGCTGCGCACCGTCGCGACGTGCTGCGCAAGACCACGGTGATCCTCTACGACTTCACGACTGAGGTTGAAGAGTCGTTCCGAACGTTCACGCAATGGGCCGACGCGCTCGCGTCGTGCGGCCGCACATGGCACGTTGCGGCCGAGGGACGCGTTTACGACCGGAAGTATCACGCCGGCGCGACGTCGCTCCTGCAACGCAACGCGACGACGGTGCGCAGTGCCCCGCCGCCGTTCGTGCGGACTAATGTGCCGGTGTTGAGCGTCGCCGCCGGCCGGCGGACGCTGTACTTCCTGCCTGACCATCTTCTCGTCTACGACGGGCCGACGATCGGCGCCGTCAGCTACGGCAGTGTTGATCTCGCCGTTGCGCGGCAGCGTTTCATCGAAGACGGCGGCGTGCCGAGCGACGCAACGGTCGTCGATTACACGTGGCGATACGTGAACAAGAGCGGCGGTCCCGACCGCCGCTTCAACAACAACCCGCGTATCCCGATTTGCCTGTACGACGAGTTGCACTTTCGCACCGCATCAGGCCTCAACGAAGTTCTCCAGGTCTCACGCAGCGGCATCGGCGAAGGGTTTGCGGCTGCGGTCCGGCACCTCGGGACCATCGGCACGTGATGCGCTAGCCTGCATTTCTCACGCTTGCAGGGAATTGCCGACAGGGTGCTCCAATCGAGCGACTTTTCCACAGCGTTGCCAAAGGGAGCTGCGCGGTGATTCCGCCGGAAGCGTCACGCCATCTGATTGCACGACACCCCTCATCCGCCTTCGGCACCTTCTCCCCTCGAAAAGCACGAGGGGCGAAGGCGCTCGATTGAAGAGCATGGCATGAATACATGAAGGTGCGAACCTGCGAACGGCGCGCGCGATTAACATTACCGCCCAACTTCACGACCGCATCTCCCCACGAGCGCCTTCTCCCCCACGCTTTTCAGTGGGGGAGAAGGTGGCGAAGCCGGATGAGGGGGCGTTTGACTTATCCGCAGCGTTGCCGAAGGGAGGTGCGGAGTGACCACGCCGGCTGGAACCTTCGTGCCATCCGATTGCACGACTCCCCTCATCCGCCCTTGGCACCTTCTCCCCTCGAAAAGCACGAGGGGAGAAGGCGCTCGATGCAAAGGAGTCGCTTAAGAATTGTGAGAAATGCAGGCTTCGCGATGACGCGGATCACCTCGCGAGACAATTTCATCGAATCGAATATCTGACGCTCAGACGTTCGCGATGACGCGGAAGTCATTCCAAAGCTCGCCGCTCGTCATGAATATCTGAGCGTCAGACATTCGCAATGTCGACAGGACTCGCGAATGTCTGACGGCCAGACGTTCGCCATGACGCGGATCAACTCGCGAGACAATTTCGTAGAGTCGAATATCTGACGCTCCAGACGTTCGCTGCAACGCGCATGTCATTCAAAAGGTCGCCGCTCGTCATGAATATCTGAGCGCCAGACATTCGCAGCGTCGCCGGACCTGCGAATGTCTGACGATCAGAGATTCGTTATGACGCGGTAGCTTGTGAAGCACTTTTCGTGGGATCGAATGTCTGCCGCTCAGACGTTCGATACAACGCGGAAGTGATTCAAAGCCCGCCGCGAGTCATGAACGTCGGAGCGCCCGACACTCGCAGAGTCGCCGGAGCCGCGAACGTCCGGCACGCAGACACTCCGCGGTACCGCGGCAGCCGTTCGAAGCTGGCTTCGAGCCGCGAATATCCGACCGCATGACGGCTTCTGCTGAATGATATCGGCGGCGCGCCGGCGGGACTCGAACCTGCAACCTCTGCGTCGATCCAGCCGGAATATTCTGTTGACTCGACAAGAAGCTTCGTCAGGGAACGAGCGGCCGCAAGAGACGAGGCCCTACATGATCGTGTCGTAGCGCTTGAGAAGCACCTCGATGATGCCGCGGTCGAGCTGCGTGAGCGTGTTGCCATCGACGAGCGAGCGGAGATCCCTCGCGACCTCGGCGGCATCGGTTAGCCGCGGTGCGAGCGCATCGGCGATCGTGTGGCGCAGTGCGGCGGCATCGGATGCTGCCAGGCGTTTGGCCGCGGCGAGATACGTGTCGCCGAGGATTGCGGTGCTGATGGCCAGCGCGCCGTTGTCGCGGAGCTCGATGATACCGGCGGCACGGCCGAGCAACACCTGCTCGTACGCGGCGCGGACCGCGCCGGTCACCGCGAGGTCTGACGGCAACAAGTCGGGGAATGCCTCGGCTTCGCGATTGGCCGCGGCGTCGTACTGCGAGCGCATGTAATCGATCTGGCCGATGACGAACGCCGGGTAGTGCAGCGTGCGCGTCATGACGTGCACACGCAACGGATCAGGCGACGCCTTCACCTGCGCCTCGGTGAACCGCTCGCGGAGCTGGCGTAACCATAGGGCGTCACTCTCGTCCGTCCAAAGCGTGGCATCGCGCTGGATCGCCTTCTGCGCTTCGAAATCGTCATCACGCAATTCGATCAACGGCGCCGAAAGATCGACGAGCCGCTTGAGGCGCCGGGCGAGGTTCGCATTCGTGGTGACGCTCGTTGCCGCCGTTGCCATCGTCAAGGCACGGAACGACGCGAACGCTGACGATGCGTATGTCGCGACGCGCTCGCGCAGATCATCGAGGCCGATGTGACGGGACGCGGAGCGGCTGATCGGGAAGTCGCGAACGAACGGTTTGCGATCGTCCGCGGTCCGTTCGTACCAGGCGTCGACTTCCGATTCGTCGATGATGGAGATCGCCAATCCGGCCGCGGTGATTGGCGCAGCGGCTGGTGCGGCGCCGAGGCGTTCGAGATCATCGCGGCGCGCCCGCAACGCGTCGAGTGTTTGCTGCGCCGCCTCGCGGACGTGGCGCAGCACGGCGAGCGTGGCGCGGCGGTGTGCCATGTCGTGCTCGAACTGCAGCTCATCGTTGTAGGCCGCGTTCTTCGCCTTGTCGGTCGCATCGATCTGCGCGACGAGGCGGTCGATTGTTTCGCGCGCCTCGCGCAGCCGCGGAGCGATCGAGGTTGCGTACTTGAACGCAGCGAAGGCGCCGAAGAGGATCAGGAAAACGACGGCGGTCCATGTCACCTGGCGCAGGTTCTGCCGCAGGATGTCGAACGCGTACGGGATCGCGTAGATCGCCGCCACGCCGCCGGCCGCCCATCCGAGTTTCTGCCAGAGCCAGATGCGCCGTGCTTCGAGCGCTTCGCGCAGGGCCTGTTCCGCGCGCGGCTTCTGCGCGAACAGCTCGCGGAGCTGCTGCTCCTTCGCCTCGCTTTCCGTTGTCAGCCGCGCTGCCTCCGCGTCGCGAGCGGCATTTCGCGTCGCGTTGTTCTCGGCCTCCTCGGCGAAGATGATTTCGGGCAGTTGGTGCAGGAGCGACTCACGCTCGCGATCGAGGTGCTCGATCTGTTCCGTCGCGCTATCTGCAGCGACCGTTTCGGCGACGAGCTTCTGATCGCGCAGCATGGCCGACAGCTCGCGGACGCGCTTCCGCGCGGTGTCGCTCGCGGCGGTCTTCGGCGTGAAGCGGACGCGCGCGTCGAGCGCTGCCGTGGCGGCGCGGATCTCGGTCACTACGTTGCGCGGCGCGGTGTCGGCGTCGTCGCGGACATCCGGCAGGGGATCGATGAGAGCCCCGGCAAATGAAGCGGCCGAGGCGTAGTCGTCGCGATCGAGCGTTTCGTCGACCACGCGCGAGAGCAGCTCGACCGCAGTGCTCGCTGTGTTGTCGCGCTGCTCCTCGAGCGCGCGGAGATTCTTCAGATGAACGGAGTCTCGGTGCTGTTGCAGTTCGGCGCGCGCGCCGGCGATCAGCTCGTCGGCACTGCGCGTCTTCTCGCCGACGACACTCTTCGGCTGGAAGCGGCGGAAAAGCGATTGACCAGCGTCGAGGCCGATGCGCGAGAGAGGGACTGCGAAGTCTTCGCCGACGATGAACTGTTTCGCGGCGAGCGCGGAGGGGGAGTGCACCGCAGCATTGCCAGATCCGCACAACGCCGCGAAGAGCTGGGCCGCGAAGCGCGTCTCGAGGCGTTGCTGTGCCGCTTCGCGCGGGAACACGAGCTCCGCGCAGCCGAACGAACTGAAGGCCGGCGGCATGCCGCGCGGGTTGATGCCCGGGAGCGTGCCGCTCATCTCCGGCTCGAACGTGAGGGCGCCCGCAACGGCATCGGCGTACGTGTCAAGTGACGTGGCGAGCGTGCCGAACTTCACTCGTGCGCCGTTCGTAGCGTCGAGCAGCCAGACCTCGTCGAACGGCTTCGGATCGGCACCGCTCAATGTCTTCAGCACGCCATACGCGGCCGCGTAGTTGTCGTCGTTTGTTGCGCCCGTTACTTCCGGCAGCAAGCAGAGAACCTCGATCGAGAAGTAGGACGCCAGGCGGCGCATCTCGTACGTTGTGCGGATAGTCGCGATCGTATCGAGCAGCGTCGCGCGCGCGGCGCCGGCGGCCGAAACGACGACCAGCACAAGCTCGCGCGCGCTGATGTCGTCGCGCGACCGGAGCGCGCTGTCGGGCCGCTGCCGCTGGACGTGAATCGAGCTGATCGCGTCCGTCAGAGCGCCGGCGCGCCGGAACTGAACGAGATCGTCCAGACCGTTCGCCGCCGCGACGCGGCGCTGCACCGCTTCGGCGAGTGCGGCGGCATCGTCGTCGAGAGCAAGGATGGTGACGGGCTTGAGCATGGCACCGCCTTACGACAGCGTCTCCATGCGGCGCACGTAGTCTTCGATCGCGATCACCTCGTGCTCCACCTGGTCCTTCACCGCTGCATCGGAGACGCCGGACATCTGCTGCGACAGGGAAATGGTGTACTCCTTCAGAATCGAGACCACGCGCACGGCGCCTTCGCGCGTGACGACTGCATCGATCGCCTCCTCCGCCTCCTGCACGAGCTCGCGGTTCTTTTCGAACGCAGCGTATGCCGGCACGCGCCCTTGGCCGAGGCGCAGAAGGTTGTTGTCGACGCGCCGGCCGCTCTTCGATTTCATCGAGTACCACGCGCCATCGCGCTTGATGATCGCGAATGGCTCCGGCGCTTGCGCGAGCGCGAACCAGCGCAACGCTTCGCCGTCGCCGCTGCGCGGGATGAGATTCGGAAGATCCTGCCAGCGTTTGTCGACGTGATTCGAGATCACCTTGTTCGGATCGAGGTAGGCGCGCTCCATGTCGTCAATGTCGGCGAGCGCGAAGAGTGGGATTCCTGTCTTTACTTTGAACAGCAGCACGCGCTGCGCATCGTGCGTTGAGACCATCGACGGCCGCGCGCTTCCCTTCGGCACGCCCGTTTCGTATCGCGACTCCTTGAGCATGGTCGTGTCCGCGTCGCCGACGCCGTAGTGGTAGAACTCGTTGATGACGGACTGGTTCACGACCGGGATCTTGCCTGCGTCGTAACGCCACAGCGGCACGGCGAGGTTGTCGACCCGCTTGAGCTCCTGCGATACGGCCTCGGGAGACAGGCGTCCGAGGATGTCGTCCATCGTCAGCGAGGTGAGCGGCTCGTAGCACTTCCGCACGAACTCCCGGACATCGGCGTAGACCTCGTCCGCCCGCAACGTCGACCACTGCGCGAGCGAGCCGTTGTGGTGATCGGCGTACCACTTCACGAAGTCCTCGCCCGTCACTGTTGGCCGGTGCGGGCCTGGATCGAACGAGACGACTTGCTCGAACAGCCTTGAGGCGCCCCGGGGGTTCGTTGCGTCGAGGTACTGCTGCTCGAACTGCTTGCGGGTGGCGTTGAGGTTCTCGCGGATGCGATAGCACGCCTGCAGGATCGACTGCGTGTGAGCGTGGAGTACTGAGTAGAGCTCCGCCGCCTTCTCCAGCCGCGCGATCTTGATCGTCAGTTCGGTCTCGCGGTCGACGAGGCCACCGTAGACCTCACACGCGGTCTTGATGCGGCCTTCGCGCTTGAAGAACGCGCCGACCGCTTCTCCGATCTGATCCTCGGCCGGCTTGAAGCTGAGCGCCTTTAGCTTTGCGCGCTCCTCCTTCGCCTCGCCGTCCATCATGTTCCGGTACCACTCGAGCTTCGCCTGCAGCTTTTCGAAGAACCGCTCCGCGCGCGTGAAGCCGTTGTTGCGGTTCACAGCTGCGTCCCACCACGTGTTGATCGCGGCGACGGACTGGTCGCGCAGAGTCTCGAAGTTTTTCGTGATCGCTTGTGCGATCTGCCGCTCGGCGCGTGAGCGGTGAACGGTGTGCAGGTTCTTGATCTCCGTGGGGGCCTTGTTATCGAACTTGAGCTGGCCGAGCGGCATCGGAAAGCGGAGTTGTCCGCCGCCTTCGCGCTGGCTGAGGTTCTCGATGACCTGGTCGGCGTTGTCCTCGCGGAGACGGTTCGCGTCGATGAAGCGCTGCACGTCCTCTTCGATCTCCGCATCGACGACGGTGCCATTGAGCAGCTCGTCGTTCACCAGCCGCTTCGCGTCTTCCCACATCAGCGGATCGAAGCTCGGCATCACGAGCGATGCGACGCCGAAGCTGCAGTACTGCGGGGAACGGCCTTTCACGCGGCCGGCGGTCGCGATCTGCGTCTTGATGTTGTCGACCGCGTTCGCGCTGTCCGCGCCGATCTGCGACCCGATCTGTACGTACATGCCGTCAGCGATGAGGCCGTAGAGGTCCTGTTGTTCGCTGACGACGCGGCCCTGTTCGTTGATGTTGTCGATGAGGTAGACGAGATCGAACGGCGGGCGCGTGACGTCAATGCGGCGCACGCCGTAGTCGATCTGAAAGCCTCCCTTCATTGTCGAGAGATACTCGACCTCCTTGAGCGCCCCGTACGCGTTCGGCTTCACCAGCGCTACGCCGGCGTAGCGCGTGAAGATGCCGGGCAGAAGGAGGACGCCGGTAAAGTTCGACTGCTCGTCGCTGCCGATAATGTCGCGGGCCATGAAGGCGATGTCGAGGAAGGTGCCGCTGCCCGTGCCGCCTGCCACGCTGCCGACGATTTGCACTTCAACGCCGGCGCGCGCTGAGACCTGGAACTGGTCGGCATACATCTGCTTCTGATTGCGGATGTTCCGTACGTCGTCGACCGCGCGGCGGATGCGGCCGTAGACGTCGTTTGCGCGCGCGAAGAGCGCGAGCCGGCCGCGCGCCCGCACCTGCCCGGCGCCGGCGATGATCGACTGCGTCGGGATCTGTGATGGCCACCATTCGTCGATGTGCGCATTCGTGCCGTTCACGAGCGCGGCCGGATTGCCGACCTGCAGCACGAAAATCTCGTTGTGATCGAGCGCTCCCTCGGCCTGCGCCTTCTCGACCGCGGCGCCGCCTTCCGCATTCTCGGTCGTGTCGATCGCGAGAAAGCTGATGATCGGTGGGACGAAGCCGTAGGCGTCGATGAAACGTTTCTTCAGCTTCAGCAGCGTGCCATAGCCGGTGCCGCCAAGGCCGATGACCACGGTGGGACGAAAGACGACGTTGTTTTTCACAGCTCCTCCTCGACAGGTCTGCCGGTCCGTTCATGACCGACGTGGTTAAAGCGCAGCTTCGCGTCGCCGATCGAAATGGTGTCGGCGTCGTAGAGCGCGCTGGTGGGGGTTTCGACTTCGTTGACGCGGAGCGAGCCGTTGCTCGCTGCGATCCACACTTCTTTCCGGCCGCCGCTGCGGCGCACGAAGAGGCGCGCGTCCGTGCCGCCGAGGGCGTCAGGGGGAATGATCGCGCTGAGTGCGACTTCGCTCGCGGAGAGGTGCGGCAGGCCGACGAATGCCGCATCCGGCGCAACGTGCGGCTCCATGATTTCGATCTCGCCTTCGAGCCGGTTGTTGCGTCGGTGGCGCGACCATGCGAACCAGAGGATCGCGGCGGCAACGGGAAGCAGCACGAGCCAGCGGAGCGGCGACGGCTTCGTGATGTTGAGCGTTCCCCCGGCCGTGGCATTGCCCGCCTTGAACGTCAACGTGGCGCGGCCGGGCGCTACTTCGTCGGCGATGTCGACGCGCAGGTGCACGCGCGCCGGCGTCGTTACCGTCTGCGGCTCCATGGTGACGCCATCCGGCGCGCCAGTCAGTTGCAGCGCGACCTGCACCTGCCGATCGGCATCGATCGTGACATCGGCTTCGGCCGATTTGCCGCGCCGTACGTCGCCGAAGTCGAGGCTCGCCGGCTTGATCGTGATGACGGCTGCCGGCCTGGTCTGATTGTCGATCTTCGCGCGGATGTTTCGCTCGACGTCGTGAATCGCGTCGCGCGTTGGCGCGCGCAGTACGGTCGCGTTTTTCGCGTCACGGGCAAACTCGTCGAGTTGCTTCTCGTGCTCGCGCTCGCCCATTGAGACAAAGAAGACGTAGGTCCCATCCGCGCGTTCGACGCTGGCGGAGATCGGCACTGGATGGGCGATGCCACGCACATCCTCTTCGCCGTCGGTGAAGAGGACTACCGACTGCACCCTGGTCTTGTCGCCGCCTGCGCGCAACTGATCCGCGCGCTCGAGCCCTCGCTGAATCGCCAGGCCGAGGTGCGTGCGGTTGCCATTCGCTTCGAGCGCATCGACGATGCTGACGAGATCGTCGCGCGCCGTCCCGCGGATCTCAATCGAGGCGTGTACGCGCACGTCGGAGTCGAAGGTAAGGATCGTCACGGAGTCGCCATCGCTCGCCTCGCGTACGAATGAGGCGATGCTGGCCTTGACGTCGGGGAAGATGTTTTTCCCGCCGATTCCCCGCATCGACTTCGATGTGTCGACGAGAAAGACCCAGTCGACGGCTCCTCGCTGCTGCGCGTGTGTGGCGACAGCGATCAGCAGGAGTACGGCCGTTAGCACGATTCGGCGTCTCATGAAGGCTCCTTCGGATTCGCCGAGTAAAGACACCGAGGGGTTACTTTTGTGGTGTGGCGCCACAAACATCTGTGGCTGGTGTCATTCTCATCACGTGAAGAGCTGGAAACCGCTGGCTCTCGGGGGCCTGCTCCTTGGAATCGCGACGGCGACGTTCGTGCCGTTCGCCTTGCGCAACGCGCGCTCGGTGCGCACGCTGGCCGAGCCGGTACGCAGCGCCAGCACGCGCTTCGATCGGAAACAGTCGGCGGCGCTGTTCGTCGGCGTGGGCCGCTTCACGAGCGATTCCGTCGCGGAGGTTCCATACGCGGTCGACGATGCGATCGATCTCGCGTACGTCTTCACGCTCGAGCGGCGCGTCAGTCTCGTGCTGCCGCGCCGGGTCGTCCTTGCGCTCTCCGGACGCCCGGCGAAACCGCAGTCACGCGAGCGCCTCCGCGCGTTGCGGGAAGCGGGCGCCGATGTCCGCGCCGCTGACGCCGGCGCCATTCGGACCGCGCTGCGCGAACAGACCGCGCTGGCCGGACGCGACGGCATCCTCATCCTGGCAGTGGCTACGCATGGCTTCCTCCGCGATGGCAGCGGCTACCTCCTCGGCGCGTCGTCAATCATCCGTGATCCGGCTACGATGCTGCCGACTGCAGACATATTCGAGATGATCGCGTCATCGCCCGCGCAGCGCTCACTTGTCTTCATCGACGCCTGCCGCGAGCGGATGGTGAGCGGGACACGCTCGGCGTTGGGCCCGATGAGCGCCGCGCCGATTGTGCGACGCCTGAGCCACACACGGGGGCAGGCCGTCTTCTATGCCGCAGCTGCTGGTCAGTGGGCGTATCCCGATCCCGTGGCGCGCAACGGGGTGTTCACGAATGCGGTGATCGGCGGCATGAAGTGCGGTGCGGCGAAGGTGCGCGGCATCGTCACCGCGGAGACGCTGGCCAGCTACGTCGAGCGGAGCGTGCACACATGGATTCACGACAATCGGGATCCGAACGTCGGTTCCGCCACGCAGGTCAGCATGGATGGCGAAGCGCGCAACATGGCGTTGGCGCAATGTTGGGGCCCTCCTGCTCCCCCCAGCTTCCGCGTCACCACCAGCGCGACCGTCGTTCGGGCGCTGTCCGACAAGAACGAACTGCTCTGGCAGCGAGATGTCGGAAGCGTAGTGACGCGTGCCGAAGCCGTTGATCTCGATGCCGATGGCCGCCGCGAGGTCGTTTTCGCAACGCGCGACGCAGTCACCGCGCTTGACGACATGGGCAAGCCGCTCTGGTCCGCTCGCGAAGCGATGAATCTGGCGACGTTCGTCACCGGCGATCTGTTCCGGCAGCATACGAATGAGGTCGTCGCACTCTGGAACGACGAACATTCGCAGGCTTCGCGCCTCGCGGTGTACTCCCCCGAGGGAGCCTTGCTCCGCGCCTTCAACTCCGACCGCCGTCTCGACCACCTCACGATCGGATGCCCGACGAAGCGGTACGCGCCAAAGATCGTCGTCACATCCGGCAACATGTTGCTCGTCTTTGACCTGAAGAAACTCGCCGCCGGAAGGCCGCTCTGGTCCGGCCGTATCTCGCCGCGCACCGGCGCCATTGAGTCAGTCAGGATCGTGGACGGCGACGGCGACGGAAAACGCGACATCGCGATCACCACGGCCAGCGGCGCGAAAGTCTTCGTCGACTTCACCGGCCACGCCATCCGCTCGCAATCGGCCGCGCACTTCGAGCGGCTCACGCCGAAGCGGGCACGCTCCCGCGGGTAGTCGATGTCCGGGTCGTCACGCTGTGGCCGCGGGACCTGGCTCCTTCGACGGCTCGACCCGCGAGTCCTCCTCGTCGCTGTCGATATCAGGCAGCTTCAACAAGAGCTTCGCTTCCGACTCCGAAAGTTCCTGTACGTCCTTGAGCTTGCGCGACACCGCGCGGCTCCGGGTGCCAAGGAAGTCCATGTGGTTCCGAGCCGATTCAAGGTTCTTGTTCACCTTCTCGATGACGCCGCCGAACTTCTTGAACTCTGTTTTCACTCCTTCGAGCAGACGCCATACTTCGCTCGAGCGCTCCTCGATCGCGAGCGTGCGGAAGCCCATTTGCAGACTTGTGAGGATCGCCGTGAGCGTGGTCGGCCCTGCGATCAGCACTTTGTGGTCTTTCTGAATCCGCTCAGCGAGTCCGGGCCGCCGCAACACCTCGGCGTACAAGCCTTCCGTCGGCAGAAACATGATTGCGAAGTCCGTCGTGACCGGCGGATTCACGTATTTTTCGGCGATCGATTTTGCGGAGTTGCGCACCGAGACTTCGAGACGTCGGGCGGCAGCGTCGACTGCGACGGCATCGGCACGATCGAGAGCGTCGGCCAAGTGCTGGTAGTCCTCGATCGGGAACTTCGCGTCGATCGGCAGCAACAACGGAGCCTCTCCGCGGCCGGGAAACTTCACGGCGAACTCCACCGCTTCGCGGCTGGTCTCGTTCGTCACCACGTTGCGCTCGAATTGTTCGGGGGAGAGCATCTGTTCGAGCAGCGCTCCGAGCTGCACTTCGCCCCAAGTGCCACGGCTTCTCACGTTCGAGAGGACTTTCTTCAAGTCACCGACGCCGATTGCGAGCGCTTGCATCTCACCGAAACCGCGGTGAACTTCCTCCAGTCGCTGCGTGACGAGTGCGAACGATTCACCGAGACGCTGGTTGAGCGTCCCCTGCAACTTCTCGTCGACGGTCGCGCGCATCTCTTGAAGCTCCCGCGTGTTCCCGGCAGCGATTTCCTTGAGCCGCTCGTCGACGGTTCGCCGTACTTCGCCGATGCGTTGTTCGTTCGACTCGGTCAGCATCACGACCTGAGCTCGAACTGCTTCCAGGTCCTGACGCTGCGTCGTGCCGTGGTCCGACACCGCCGCGATGACGCGCTGACTCGACGACTCGAGCGTTCGGGTGATCTCCTCTCGATGCGATCGCCTGTTCTCCGCCGCCTCCACGCGTGCTGTGTTGGCATCTGCGCGCAAGGACGTCGCGAGCGTGCCCATCGATGCCGTCAGTTCCTGCCTCAATACGACCGCCTCAGCGCGCGATTCCTCACGCGATTGTGTTGCCTCAACGGCGATCAAACGTCGCGAACCTTGCAAGACGACCCAGGACAGAAGAAGCAGCAAGACGATCCCGACCACTGCTGCAATCAAGGAAAGCACCGCCATGGAAGATCCTCCCGAGAGGGAAGACACGGTGAAGCTGGAAAGGTGGCACGCTGGCCGCGCTACCCGCGATGCACGATAGCGTCGGTGACGGCCGCGGTCACGCGATCGACGACTCCTTCATCATTCGACGTCATACCCTGCCGCTCGACGGCCGCCGTGGCGAGCATGAGGTGATAAGTCGGATGAAGAGATCGGAGCCAGAAGACTCCGATGATCAGAAGAATCGCGAACAGGACGAGCGTCGCCCATCGCTCGTCGCCGCTTCCGCCGAGTACTGAAACCAGTCCGCCAAGAGCTCCCAAAGCGCCGAAGATCACGAAAACAACTGCGCATCCGTTCTTCGCCGGAACGATGTGCTTGCGAACAGAAGTGATGTTCGCCGTCGCATAGGTCGTCCCCTGAATCACAACCCGCGTGTTCGAGACATACACACCGCCATCGTTGAGAAACGAGCGTTCTTCAGTCACGGTCCTGCTCCTTCAATTTATCGATCGGAATGATCGATAGACACGGCGCCCGATGGTTTGTGGGGAGCGTCTGGAGCCTGCGCGGCAGAAACCTGCCGTCGCACGGTCGGACAAAAAATGCACCACAGAGATACTGAGGACGCAGAGTTGAAACCCTGCCCTGATACCTCTGAGTCTCTGTGGTGCAGGGTTTCGCCAGGGGTTGCTCGTGCCCGGTTTCGGCACGGGAACGAGCTAATGTGGAGGACAGGCCCACCGTGCCCGTCCTCCCCCTTCCCTACGGAATCGCCAGCTCGTGTCTTCCGTCCGAGTCGTTCACGATCACTGTCCCGTACATTCGCGGGAACCTCTCATCGATCGTCACCTCTTGCACGTTCGGATCTCCGCTTCCCGGCTCTCGGTACACGTGATACTCGCGGGGCGAGTCGCTCGTCGTGAACCGCTCGAACCAGATGCGATCGCGTTTCCGGATCGTCGCGAACGTTCCCGTCAGCACCACCATCCCCTTGCCATCGATGACCACCTTGTACGTCCCCTTGTATGTGTCGAGCCGCGGGAACTTCTCCTTCATCCAGCGCTCGAACAGCAGGATCCACTCCGCGGGCCACAGGCCGCCGTAGCGAATGGTCGGCATGTTGTATTGCAGCCGCTCCAGAATCGCATCGGCGTGCTGCTTGACCGTGTCGTAGTCGAAGAGATCCAGGGTCTGTCCCTCCGGCGCGAGGTAGAGCATGTGATCGTGATCGATCAGCCGCATCATCGGCCGGATGTGGATCTCGAAACACGTTTGGCGATAGGCGAGGTTCTTCGGATCGATCGGGTCGCTCATTGCTGCTCCTTCGCGTAGTCGCGGTCATAGATGACCGAGACGTGGTCGAACGTGATCTCGCGCTGCACCTCGGCCGAGGCATTCTTGCGCGTGCTCTCGTACTGCGCTGACGGCTTGTCGACGACAACGGCGATCTTCCACTTTGCTCCCGGCTCCTTCTTGGCCAGGTAATCGAGCTCGGTGGATGCATCGACGTCCGCGGTGACCGCCGCTTCGTGATGCGGGGCGTGCTCGGTATCGCCGAGGCCCCAGACCGCGAAACGATCGACCTGATACTTCTTGCGGAAGTCCGCGTCGCTCGATGCGAGCGTGACGGTGGCGGGGTAAAGGAAGACGCGGCCGCTGTAGTTGTAGTCAGCGAACACCGGCAGCCCTTCCAGCCGGACGTGCGCGGTGACGAAGGAAGGCCGCGGGATGGTGAGGTCGACGACGTAGGGAGTGGACTTCTTCTGGCGGCTCGCCATCGCGAGGACTTTCGGCCTGGCGTTCAGCCCCGGCTCGACGCACGCGGTGTCCCTGAAATCGTACGTGTAACCGAGGGCCGCGGTGCTTTTCATGTCCTTCGCAGTCGGATTGCCGGGCAGCGCGCGGAGCGGACAGTCCGGGCAGCCGACGTCGGTGATCTTTTGCGTCTTCTGCCAGCAGTCGAATACCAGATCGATGTAGGCATGGAACGACCAGAAGATCGGATCCTTGGCCGCAGTCTTGTCGTCCGTCATCCATCCGCCGGTCCAGTTGTGCATGATGTTGTGGTAGGGCGATTCGAAGGCGCCGAACTTGGGCGTGCACACGGCGCAGGGCTTGCCGTCCCTACACGTCCCGACGCTGCACTCACCGCCGCTGAAGCCTCTCCATGTGGTCGTCTTGAGCATCATCGTGCGTAGTTGTTCATTCGTGTAGGGCTTCTCCGGGGTTTCCGGATCGCGGTTCTTGTCGTAGAGAGGAGAGTTTGGCTGCTCGTACGCGGCCGGGTAGTACTTGCCGCTCGGCTTCACTCCCCAGTTCCAGTAGGGGAGCATCAGGTTGTCGGTCTCGCCGGGATAGGTGGCCTGCAGCGCTTTCTCGTACTGGAGCAGCACCGCGCGGTGCCAGGTCAGGAAGATCTCGTTCTGGTGCTGGCAGGTCGACATCGCGCCGACGCCGTTGTGCATCTCCTCAAAATACTTGTAGCCGTTCTTCGAAGGCGTGTTCGGATCGTCTTTGTGATTGGGATCCTTGTCCCGGTCCTTCAGCGCCTGAACCGCCTTCTCGTACAGTTTTACGTTGAAGGCCGGATCGTCGATGTTGAGGCGAGTCTTCGTTTGTGCGCCGAGCGGCGCGGCGACGGCGAGAGTGAGGGCGATTGCGACCAGAGATCGAGCGATTCGATTCATGTTGTGCTTCCCCTTTCTGTGACTAGGAGTGGTGGTTGGGGGAGGTTTCCTACCCCGTAGCATAAGGTGACTCATTCGCCGCGCCCTCCGCAATCGCGCGCCGAAGATCGCCGCAGGTCGTTGCTCGTCGAGGACGCAGCCGCGCGCAGCGGCTCAGCCGCGTTCCGCCAGCGCATCGCGTAGCGCCTGCGCCGCCCGCCGCATCTCCATCACGTTCGCCTCGTGTTCGGCGTCCGCTGCGTCCAGATCGGTCCCGCAGAAAACGCAATCCTCCCGATCGTCCACGCACACGAAGCGTCGGCAGCCGCGGCACAGGCGAAGAGGAACCGGGATGCGACCACTCTCAGCCATTGACGACCATCCCGTCCGCGGCGCGCGCCGGCACTGGCTCGACCACGATCTCGAACTCGCCATGATCGAATGAGCGGCCGGGGGCGTCCTTCACCTTGACAAGCCGTTCGCGCAGGCCCTGGCGGTCCATCTCCAGCGCTCGGTGGTGGCACATCGGATTGTTGCCGGCCCGGCCCATGAGCGCGTGCGAGGTCCACGTGCAGCCGGCCATGCACGTCTCGGCGTAGTAACAGGTGCGGCAGAAGCCCCACAGATCGTCGACGGTGCGGCGGCGGTTGAAGGCCATCACTTCGGACTTCTCCCAGATATCGCGCAGCCGCGTCTCGCGGACGTTGCCGCCGGCATAGGCGCTGCCGAGGCCTGGGCAGGACTTGATCGTGCCGTCCGCTTCGATCCCCATCACCGTGTCGCCGGCGTTGCAGCCGTGAAAATAGATTTCGGGGTCGAGCACGTTGCGGATGACCGATTCATAGGGGCCGTAATAGCCGATGTTGCTCGCCGGCTGGAGGAAGAGTCCGCGCTCGCGGCCCTCGACGGCGAGCTCGGCGAGGAGCGGCATCACGTCCAGCATCTGCCAGGGCTGCAGCAGCATGTCGGGGTGATCGGCGGCATTGCCCATCGCGGTCGTGATGGCGAGCTGCCAATTGGTCGCGCCGGCCTCGATGATTACGTCCATCAGTTCGCGCAGCTGCGGCAGCGTATAGGCATTGATCTGAGTGTTGACGGCGGAGGAGAGGCCATGCGCGCGGACCCGGCGTAGCGCCGCGAGCGCGAGCTCGTACGAGCCGGCCACGCCCCGCAGCTTGTCGTGGGTCGCGCCGATGCCATCGATCGAGATTCCGACGCCGCATAGTCCGGCGGCGGCGGCGCGGGCGACGCGCTCCTCGCTGAGGTTGCGGCCCCCGGTCTGCAGATCGCAGCGCATCCCGGCGGCGCGGATCGCGGCGACGATCTCGAGCCAGTCCTTCCGTAGATAGGCCTCGCCGCCGATCAGACCGACGTCGCGCGCGCCGAGCTCCGCAATCTGGCCGACGAGGTCGAGCGCCTCGGCGGTGCTTAGCTCGTCGCGCCTACGGGTGCCGGCGCGGGAGCCGCAATGACTGCAGGCGAGGTCGCAGGCGAGCGTGATCTCCCAGACCACGCTCACTGGGACGCGGTTGACGATGTCGTCGAGCCCTGCATAGCGGACAGGCAGTGCGTCTGCCCGCTGGGCATCCATTTACTTGACCTTCTCGGCGGCCGACTCGAGCGTTCTGATAAGGCCGTCGAAGTCGCCAAATTTGGCTTTGGCGTCGCGCGCGCCCTTGATCAGCGTCTGGATCTCGACGAGATCGCCGCGCTTGAGGACGTCATCGACGGCCACGCGGTAAAAGACCCGTCCCGGGTCAAGGATCTGGCGGAGTCTCTCGATCGTGAGTGCCTGCGTGCGGATCGTAGCCATAGTTCGTCCTCCTTCTCCTGGTTGGATGTCTCTCTTAGTTTACCTATCTAAAGAAGGATGCCCACTCTCTTTTGGATTGTCAAGGGTTCAGCGGACGAAGGGCGCTCTCGATGTTCATCTCGATCTTCCCGACAAAGTGATCCGGAACGAGCGAGTCGGAAAAACGGACCGAGGGTAGGGAATCGCGCGCCCCGGTCACTCCTCAACCGAGAGTGGTTCCGGCAACCCGTCAAATCACAAGAACGTGTCGCCATTTCATCCGCTGGGCGGCCTAAGGAGGAGTGCGTGAATCTGAGCAACCCCAAGATCGAGGGCTCGAAGTCTCTGCAGACTCTGATCGGTGACATTAACCGCAAGAATCCGGCTGAGTATCCGGTAGTCGGCACAATCGAGGTGCCCGACTGGCGCGGAGTCAACAATCATTTCCAGGGCATCGCTCCGCTGAACGGCGTCGTCAGGATCACCGGCCAGATCAGCGCCAGCGCCGATCAGTGGTGGACCGCGTCCTTCGTCGAGGAGGGAAATCCCGCGACCGTCACCGCAGTCTGGGGGACGAAGACCTACGACCACGCCGGAGGAATCCAGCGGCTGGGCGACCTTCTTCCCATCGGGTTGGAGAGCAACGACGGTTTCGCCACCGTGGCCTTCTACGATGTCACGCACCAGGACGTCACTCCCACCAAGCCAATCTATGAAGTCCACGTCGCCGGCAAGGCGTCGGCCGTCGCGATCACGAACTACACCGCACCCGACGCGGAGTACGCGATGCTCCTCGTCTACCAATACAGCCCGAAGAAGTTCAAGGTGTATCGCGCTCCGGTGAACGAGATCGGGGGAACCACCAACAACTGGACGTACGTCGGCGAGACGAACGAGATCCCCGATCAGGACGACGACGACCAGTACCAGTGCTTCGCCCTCGCCACGCAGCGGAACGCCGACACCGATACGGTGTATCTCGTCGGCTTCAGGGAAAACGAGGCCGTGGGTCTCTACACCGTCAGCACAAGCTCGACCGACTACGGGCATCTCACCTACGTCACCGTCTACAACGGCTGGGAAGGTTCGCAGTGGCGCTACGGCGTCGGCCTCCAGATCTGCGGCGCCCAGCACATCCGCATCTTCGGCTGCAGCGAAGACCCGAGCGGCGATCGGGACGACTACCACTTCCCGATTTATTACTGGGGATGATCGTGCGCGGAACGGCCGGCGTAGTGTCATTCGATTACCTTAAGGTCGACGTATGAGAATAGCTGCCTGCCTCGCGACGACGCCGACGGCGAGGTGATCGCGGATATCGCGCCTACTCAAAGGGAAACAACGGCTGAGAATCGCCCGTGATTGCCGTGGCGCGCAGGTTCGCTTCTGCGGCCCCCTGCAAATCCCCTGTCTTCTCGCAGCACACGGCAAGCATTCTCCAGTTGAGCACGCGCGTCGGGTCGAGCGCGAGCGCCCGCTCAAGCGGCGCGCGGGCCGCTCCAAACTTGCCCGCCCGCACGAAGATCCAGCCTAGGACTTGCCATCCGTCGGCGGACGTATCGTCGGCGGCAAGCGCCGCGCGGGCGATCGTCTCAGCTTCGCCGAGCTGGTCCCCGCGTTGCGCCAGAATCGAGGCAAGCCGCCGCATCTCTTCCGCGCTCGCGTCATTCCGGCGGAGCTTTTCGCGGATCTGCTGCTCGTCACGCGCCGATGCTTCGGCCACGTTGCCGCTTAGTGCTTCGACGCTCTCCGCCGGAATCGTCGTCGACAGCGAACGAATGCCGGGTAGTGCCTCCTGCAGTGTACGTACGACACGTCCGACATCGGGCGGTGTGGCGTCGCGAGCCCATGACCGTCCCTCCGCAGTCATCGTCCACACGCTCCAGGGCAACCGCAAGTCGCACACGCCATGGTCCACGGCCTGTCTCAGAACGGCAATGGTCAGATACTGGTCGGGCGGCGACTGGGTCATGCCGGCCTCGCGGCAGATTTCGTCTGCCCTGGCCTGTTCTTCTGCACCTTTTGCTTGAAGGAGCAGCGCATGAATCCCGCCCAGGCTCTTCTCGGCGTCGACAATCCCGGTGAGCTCCGTCACATGTTGCGTGAGCTCGCTGAGCGATGGGTCGTCGAGCGCCGACGTGAACCAGCGCGTGTCGCACATACGGCAATCGAGCTTGTATCCTATCTCGCGATTGGTGATGGCGTAGACGCCGCATACGGGGCATCGTGTGAAATAGAACGGCGAACCGCGGAGCGACGCACCCTGGAGCTGCATTCCCGGATCACGCAAGGCGCGGCGCCACTCACGTTTGAAGGCATCGAGGAAGTTCGGATTGTGGGGATCTTCGTAAAAGTCGATGGTGAAGTCGCCCGTCAGGTAGTACCGAAAGTTGATGAACGGCGTGCTGGGACGACGGTCGGATCGGGCGTTCGGCTCGCTCGCCGGCAGCGGCTCGCTGACTGGCTCAGCCATCGTGTAGTCTTCCGGTTCCGGCGGCCTCTCCGGGACGACTTCGGAAGCCGCCGTCGCCGGATCGTCGTCGTCTCCTCCTCCGGCGATGCGCTTTGCCATTTCGATGGCATCACGCACCATCGAGTCGGCGAGCTCTTTCTCGAAGTTGTTGTCGAGTGCGTGCTTTAGATTGGCGAGCGTGTCCTTCCGCTCCAGGAGAAGTGAGCAAGCGAGAAAGCGCACAAGCCATTCCCGCGACTCATATCCTGCGTCGAACGCGGCATCGAGAGCGGCAAATGCCTCGGGGACCCTGCGGAGGTGCTCCATGTATAGCTCTGCGAGCCAGACGCGAACAACACCGGCGCTGGGATCGCGTTGCAGCGCACGTCCCAGGGCATTCTCGGCATCCTCGTAGCGGCCGGCATCCATGTAGGCACGGCCGAGGTTGGCCCACCCCTGCGCGAAGGTGGGCTTCTTCCTCGTGAACGGCTCGAGCAGCCGCACCGCCTCCTCCGCCTTGCGCTGCTGGAGGTAAACGGTTGCCAGATTGATGACCACGATCGACAGATGCTCGTCGTCGACTTCCGGCAGCAAGTCCCGGTAGATGCGCTCAGCCTCATCGAGCCGGCCGAGGCGTTTCAAACAGAGGGCGTATTCGCTTTGCGCCAGCACGCGCGACTGCGGCTCCAACTGCGCCTCATTCTCGAGTGCCGGCCCGAGCGCCTCGATCGCGTCCTCCGGCCTGTTCTCGAGCGAAAGCGCCATGGCGCGCCGCAACCACAGCTCCGGCGTGTACTGCTCGCGCGGGATTGCGTCTAGCTCCTCGATCGCCTGCCTCGATTCGCCGAGCTCGATCAGGCTGCCCATGCGCTCGACGTGGAGGCTCGCACTCTCAGGCTGGTGAAAGAGCTCGCGGTACTGGATGGCGTCGGCCATGCGCATGATCAATCCGGCCGGATCGTGTTCGTGGAGGAGACCGGAGAGATGCTGGGCGATTTCGGCGAAACCGGAAGGGCGCTTCAGCGGATCGGCGTCCATGCAGCGCCGCGCCAACTCCAGTCCGGCCGCACCGAGGGTCTCGCCGGGGAGGACGTTGGCCATCATTTCCGCGAGTGATGCTCCGAAGGCGTAGACATCGCTGGCGGCTGTGGGCGCGGCGCCTTCAGCCGCCAGTTCCGGCGCGCGATATGCCGGCGTTCCGATCAGGCGGGTGTCGGCACGGCCGAGCGCGGTGGCCGTGGCCAGCCCGAAGTCGGAGACGAACACCTTGCCGCCCATCATCAGTACGTTCGCCGGTTTGAGGTCACCATGCACGAGATCACGGACGCGCTCGGCGGCCTGCTGCATCCCCAGCGCGATCTGAAACGCGAAATGCAGGGCGTCGAGCGGAGGAAGGTCGCCTCGGGCGGCCAGATCCGCCAGGGTACGCACGCCATTCCGCGATTCCACCGCGGGCATGAGAATGAATGGCCGGTGATCGATCTGTTCGATGCCCAATGCCGGAAGGATGAAGGGCAGGCCGGTCAGACGCAGCCACACCGATGCCTCGCGGACAAATGCATTGCGGACCGCGTTGTCGAAGAAAAACCGCTGCTGGAACGTCTTCAGCGCCGCGCGTGCTCGCGGTCCGGGATCGTCGTCGTCGCCGATGAATTCACAGATGAAGACCTCGCCCATCCCGCCGGAGAGCACCTCGATGACTTCGTAGTGCTTGCCGAGCATCATCGGTCAGACGTCTCCTGTACCTGACCTGATCATGCCCGGCGTGCCGGTGTCGGGACGCCATGACTCGATCGTGGTGCGAAGACGGGTGAAGCCTTCGTCACCAAGCGACTGTTGCACGGCCTCCCGGGTGTTCGAAGGAGTATCGAGAAATCCGAGAAGGAGGTGGCGCGGGCCGACCAGCTGCTCGCCCTCGGTTTTCGCGCGCCGCCTGGCTGCCTGCACGTCCTCGCGGTCGTACCAGTCGAAGTCCACGAAATGGAGCGGGGTGCCCGACGAGTCGCGCGGCGTGTACCCGCGGAGCCGGTCGAGCACCTTCTCGACCTGCTCCTGTCCTACTGCCGACTCGAACAGCCTGCGCGCCAGGCTTCCGCGCGTACCCAGCTGCGCCAGGACCAGGTTTGGCGTCTTGAATTCCACATCGGCCTGGCGGCAGCGTTGCTTCTCCAGCTCGAGCAGCGCCTCCAGATTGGGGTCGAGCGGCGGTCGCGATCTCGGGAACTCCTGCATCAGGATCTGCTGCAGGTTCTCCCGCAACAGATCTTTGAAATGAGCGTCGCCGTCGTACCGGAAGGCCAGGGCAATCCGGCCGATCCGCTCGCGAAACTCGGCCACCTTGAGCAGCTGCTTCGCCGCATCCACGCTCTGTGGCGGGACGATCGGTGCCGCGCCGAAGTAGAAGAGGCATCGCGGCCGGCGTTCGCGCTCCCAATGATCGAGCGCGTACTCGAACTCCTCCTCCGTGCCGGAGTCGGCCACGCCGGAGGGTGTTCCGAAGCGCTGCCACATGATGCCAACGAAGAGATCGGCATCGCCGATCTGATTGAAGATCAGCTGCTGTGCGCGGCCCACGTCGGGGCGGGCGTGCGTCTGCCAGCGCACCGCTTCCAGCGTGTAGCCCGCCTGTGGGGCAATGCCGCGATTGAGCTCATCGACCACGGCGACGACCTGGTCGCGCTCGCGCTGCACGTCGCCGGGCGAGGCGACAAAGAGTTTGAGTCGTTCGACGATTTGGGGCAGCACGGAAGCCATTATCGACGAGGTCAGATCATCTTGGCCTTCTTCGTGGTCTCAATGATCCGGTCGATTCGAATCCCTTCGTTTGCGGCGTAGGTGCCGGCAAGACCATTGAGGCGGCGGGCATTGAAATCGCCCATGTGGTGGAGGGCGATCAGCTTCCAGTCGGCATTGAACACCGGGCTGCCCGAGCTTCCGCCTTCGGTCGGGGCGCGATAGTGGACGACTTTGTCGTCGTAATCGAGGAGCACGTTGTCGTTCAGCGAAAGCGACAGGCCCGCGCCGTTCGGATGGCCGATCACATAGACGCGCTGCTTCTGATCGTTGAGCGGCAGTTTGTTCGCGATTTTGTAGGTTTCGCAGGTGGGGAGCGGCTTCGAGGCGCGCGCGAGCGTTGCGTCGAGCTGACTGTCGGACCAGACGATGTGCTCGAGCGTATATTCGCCCGGGTCTCCGAGGGCCTCGAACGTCGCGGTCGCGTCCCCCGCGACGAGCGCATTCGGATACGAATTGCTGAGGACGTGCGCGTTCGTCAGCACGAACTTGTCGTCGCCGAGTCCGTCGTTGAACTCGCCGCCGCGCACCACGAACCCCGTTCCGATTCCGGCGCCCTGCGGATCATTGATCCGGCAAACGGGATTGCACCGCTCCAACCCGGAGCGATACCACCTCAGGGTCTTGAACATCGTCTCGCTGAAGGTCTTCTCCAGCAGCGAAGAGACCCGCTCGACATTGCGCCGGAGGCCTTCTCCTTCGAACGCCACGTCGCCGCCAGAACGGTCCAGGTACGCTGCGCGCAGCAGCGGAAGAAGTGTCGCTCCGGGCTCCTGGTCGTCGGTGAGGCCCCACACCTCGATCAATTGCCGCAGCGCGCTGTAAATCTCGAACGCGCCGACGATGGTCCGGTCGAAGCTGGCGAACAACCCATAGCGTTTTCGCGACTCCTCGAAATCTCCGAGCGCGAGCGCGGCCTCGGCCGCGGTGGCCATCGGCCACGGGTCGGCGTTTGAGGACTCCGCCAGCGCCGCCGTCTGCCGAAAGATCGTCTCGGCGAACGGCGCGATCCGGCGAAGCGTCATCTGTTCTTTTTCGGCGCGGGCGAGCAACGCCACCGCGTTGATGCCATGCCAGTATCTCTCCGGCGCATCGACATAAGCGTCGTAATACGTGTCGAAGGCGCGGCGCAGGCGGTCTTCGCGGAGAGCAGCCTCGCCGGCTGATTCGACGAACAACTGCTTGTACGTGCGGCCGATAAGTCCGCACACTTCGTTCTCGCCTACGGAGCCGCGCGTCACCGAAGGGAAGACCTCGGAAAGAAACGAGAGCGCGGCGATGAGATGCCCGCTGTCGATGAGCGCCTGGGCGTAAATGGCTCGCACCAGATTGTCCGTCTGCCCGGTCTGGAGGACCGCCTCAGCCACGTCGAGTGCGGCTTCGAAATAGCGATTCTTCCGAAGGCGCTTGAGCGACTTCATGGCCAGGTCTGCCTCGAAGACGCGCTTGCCGGAGCGGATCTCCGCGGCGAGCTCGGCGGACGCTTGGGCGGCGGCGCGGCGGTCGAAGAAATCGCACGCACGCTCGACACGGCTCGCCGCATCGGTAAATGAGCTCATTGCAGCTCCAGCAATTCGCCAAGGCGGGCCCGCAGCTTCTCGCCCCTGAGGTAATGGCTGATGTTGTGTCGCCAGGCGCCGGAGTTTTGTTCATTGACATCCAGCACAGCCTGCTGGCCGCCGCGCTCGAAATCGTTCGCGAATTGCGGGTCGAAGCCGACGACGGGATCGAAACGGTCGTAGACATTCACCCATTTTCCCGCCACGCGCTCGCTGGGGAACCCGTCTTGGCGCGTCCAGCCAATGCCGCCGTCTTCGCCGTGCAGTTTGTCCTGCACTTCGTCCAGACCGAGGGGGCTTCCGATGGTGATGAGGGCATCGACGCCCGGACAGTCGGTCACGCGCTTCAGGCAGTCGTAGGCGACCACCGTTCCCATACTATGGCTCACGACGACGTGCGGGCGCTCCTTCATCGCGCCCTCCCGAAGCTTGGCGAGCATGCGCCGGCGGATCTCATCACGCACCCGAAATGTCTCCTTCGGGCGGGGCGTCGATTCTGCGTTGAAGAGATAGTGATGAACGTCGCGCAAGAGGACGCGCATCAGCGGCTGCTTGACGAACCACGGAAGGGGAATGCGCTCGAGCTGCGCGCCGACGGCAACGCTGGCCGCGCTGAGCTCCGCGCGAACGGCAACGGCCGGATCGCCACTTTTCACAGCCACTTCCGCGGCAATTCTGTTCACCAGTTGCAGCTCCTCGGGCGATGCGTTTGCCAGCCATGACATGTCGACGTCGCCGGTGAGCGGCATGATGCCGGCCATTTCGGCACTCTCCAGCCGAAGCGGTGCGGCACCGCCGCCAACGCTCTCCTCGCTTGCTTCCTCGGGCGGCAGAGGAGCGGCGTACATGACATCCGCCCAATAGACCATCGACGACGTGACGCCGTTCGCTCCCAAATCGATGCCGTCGCCGAACGCGAGCGCCTTGAGCCAGATCTGAAGCAACCGGTCTACCGCTGGTTTGTTTGCGATGCCATGCACAAACGTAACGTGAGCCATGCAACTCTCCCTGTCAGGGAGTGACTGGGAGAGGAGATTCCCTACCGGCTTCGGGAACGCCGTTTGGTTTTTATTATCCGATGTCCCGGCTGACGGGCGCTCAGCACGCGTCATTCATGATCGTGAGCAGCACGTTGGCGCGTGACGTACGTGCATCGAGAGAATCTGCGAGTAGGCGACTTCGTAGTAGTTGAGAGTGGAGAAGCCTCCGCCCGTAATGAGCCCACGCAGAAAGCCAATGAGATGTTTATTGGAGAGGCAGCTCTTCGCCGAATAGGGGATGCTAGAAATACGAAGGACGGCGGCTGATGACTGCTTAATCTGGCGGGGCCGACGGGACTCGAACCCGCGACCTCCGGCGTGACAGGCCGGCGTTCTAACCAACTGAACTACGACCCCGCGTCGTAGGGAAACCTCGCTAACCTGACCTCTGCTAGCGGCATTCCCGAGAGGCGCGCATGCTACGGGCGACGTGGCGGGGTGTCAAGGATGGGTGGGAAGAAAGGTCGCGTCGCGCAGCCGCGGCGCAGCGGCATCCTTCGGCGAGAGCAGCGGCGATGCGATCGGCCATTCGATGCCAATGTCAGGGTCGTCCCAGAGGATGGCGCGGTCGGCGGGGGGATCGTAAAGCGTGGTGCATTTGTAGACGAGGTCCGAGCCGTCTTCGAGGGAGCAGAAGCCGTGCGCGAAGCCGGGGGGGACCCAGAGCATCCGCTTGTTCGCCTCGGTCAGCTCGGTTCCGAACCAGCGGCCGAAGTATGGGGAGCCCCGGCGGATGTCGACGGCCACATCGAAGAGCGCGCCGCGTGTGCAGCGCACCAGCTTCCCCTGCGCGTTCGGCTCCTGGTAGTGCAGGCCGCGCAGGACGCCGCGGGCGGATCGGGAATGGTTGTCTTGCACGAAGACGGCGTCGATGCCTGCCGCGCGGAAGGCGTCGATGCGATAGGTCTCCATGAAGAATCCGCGATCGTCGCCATGGACCTTCGGTTCGATGATGAAGACTCCGGGAAGTGTGGTTTCTCGTATGTTCAAGCGGCGCGGATGATAGCAAGGAGTTGACGGGGGTCAGCGGACAGTGAAAAACAGCGATAACAGGATCGCATCACGGCGAATCGCCCCGTTTTGCTGTATTGTTTCTCCATGCGCGCGCATCCGGCATTCAGTTCCAACGCCCTCGAAAGCCATGCACCGGACGTTCTGCGCGTGGTTGTCGTCAGCAGCGCGCCGCTGGTGCGGGCCAGCCTGCGCACGATTCTGGGCGAGTTCGATGATCTCGATGTCACGGAAGCGGAGCCTTCGCGGTTGCGCGCTGTGAATGCCGAGGTGATGCTTTGCGATGGGAATGCGCCCGATGTCGACGTTCCTGCGCTCGTGCTGGTGCGCGATGCTGCCGGGGCCGCCGAAGCGCTGGCGTGTGGCGCGCGGGGCGTGCTCGCGCGGACGGCTGCACCGCGGCGGATGCATGCGGCGTTGCATGCGGTAGCCGAGGCGGAGATCGTGATCGACGATGCGTTTGCCGATTCGCTGCTGCGGAATCCGCGGGCCGAGGTGGAGATGATCGAGCCGCTGACGGCGCGCGAGCGCGAGGTGTTGCGCCTCCTCGCTTCCGGTCAGACGAACAAGGAGATCGGCCAGCGCCTCGGCGTCACCGATCACACCATCAAGTTCCACGTGAACGGCATCCTCGGCAAGCTCGGCGCGCAAACGCGTACCGAGGCGGTGGTCGAAGCGGCGCGGCGCGGCATCATCGCGGTTTAGAGCGGTAGCGAGCGCATGTCCGAGCTCCTGGTGGCTCCTGAGCCGAGGAAGAAACAGCAGGAGTGGCGGCTGGCCGGAGTCGTCTTCTTCGCCATTCTCGCGATCGGGATTCTCTACGCCACCTTCGTCATCCTCGAGCCGTTTCTTGCGCCGATCATGCTTGGCGCGGTGCTGGCGACGGTCACGTTTCCGGTCTACCGGCGCGTTCGCGACCGCATGCATGGAGCCAATCGCGCGGCCTCGGTGATGCTGATCCTCATCACATTCACTGTCCTTCTGCCGGCGTTTCTGATCATCGTGCTGCTGGTGCAGGAGGCTAATGTCGTCGTGAAGCATCTGCAGTCGGGCGATATGGAGCGGACGCTTCAGCGTCTCGACATCAGCAACCGGATGCCTTGGCTGAAACGTGTCGCGCCGAACTTCGATCCTGCCGCGATCAATCCGGCGCACGTGATCATTCCCGTCGTGCAGAGGGCTCCGGCGTGGATCGCGGCGCACGGCGCATCGGTCATCGGCGGGGTTGCCGGTCTGGTGATCGCGCTGTTTCTCGTTCTTCTTTCGGCGTACTTTTTTTACGTGGAAGGGGAGACGATCGTGGCCGAGGCGTCGGCGTTGTCGCCGCTGCCGGCACGGTACAACGCGCAATTCGCGGAGAACTTCAAAGGTGTGGTCGACGCCACGTTCCGCGGGCAGGTGATCACGTCGCTGACGCAGGGCATCTTCATCGGCATCGGTCTGGCCGTCGCCGGGATTCCCGGCGCGATTCTGTGGGGCGCGGTGGCGACGGTGTTGTCACTGCTGCCGGTGGTCGGTTCGGCGGCGGTGTGGATTCCGGCGGCGCTGTACCTCTGGGTGGCGGCCTCGATCGGGGACCGAAGCTACTTCGGCGCGATCTTCCTCACGGTCTGGGGCGTAGTCGTCGTTCCGATCATCGAGCACGTGGTGAGGCCGTGGGCGATGAAGGGAAAGATGCAACTCCCTGCCATTCCACTACTTGTCTCCGTCCTCGGCGGAATGGAGGCCTTCGGCTTCGTCGGCCTGGTCGTCGGTCCGCTGGTCTTCTCGCTGCTGATCTCGGTGATCGACATCTATAAACGATCGTTCCGGATACCGCCAAGCGAGGGGATCGTGGCGTAAGTTGCTGAGTGGGAAGGTGTTTTAACCCTTCTGCCTCGCAATCTTCATGAGACTCAGGGTCTCATTCATGGAACTTACGGGTCTTTCGCAAGAGACTCGTTGTCTCTTGATGGGGTCGTCGCGAGGAGTGCAGGCGTCTCGCCTGCGGCCGGTGGGCGTCTCGCCCGGCGGTGATTATCGATTGATCGTGGGTCAATTTTGACGGCTTATCGTGGTTGCCGAAGGAAAGGCAACCACAGAGACACAGAGGACACGGAGGTCTCTCTGTGGCCTTTGTGCCTTTGTGGTGACCGGTTTTCAAATTGAACCAGCGAGACGCCTGCACTCCTTAGCGCATGATGATCGGGGGCTGGGACTTTTTGAGGTCGCGGACGAGGCGGTCGAAGGCGTTGGTGTAGTCGTCGTGCGATTTCCATTGGCGGAAGTCGCCGATGTGGCGTTTGCGGCGGATGTCGGCGGCCCACGGCTGCTGCGACGTGAAGCCTTCATCATCGATGGCGATGGGGAAGAGGACGTCCTTCTTTTCCTTCCGCTCTCGCTCCAGAGCTGATTCGACCTCCGTTTCCACCCAATCGCTATTGACGGAGTTGGCGGAGAGGATGAGCACCAGCTTGTCGTGGCTGCGGATGGTTTCATCAATGCGCAAGCGGAAGCGGTCGCCGATCTTCAGGTCCTCGGGCGCGTACCAGGTGCGGACGCTCTTCCCCTGCAGGTCGTTGCAGAGCCGGCGCGCGAACTCGATGTCCTTCGACGAATAGCTGAGGAAGCAGGAGTAGTACTCGATTGCCTTATTCACGAGCGATGACGCGTATCGGATGAACTCCTCGGAGACCCCGGCTCCCCGGAGGAAGGGTTCCGGCAGGCCGCCAGATAGGAAGAAGGTGTCGATGCCGATTGAGCTTGGAGCATGGTGCTTAATCGTGTCGAGTCCAAGTGCGCATTCCAGAGAGAGGTGAACAAGAGTATTGCGGAAAAAGTGCGAACCTGTGAAATCGATTTTTCCCATTTGACACCAGTCGAACGTGGTCTCGTGGACGTGTGCTTCTCTGAAGTTGGACTGGTCCAACATCACGAATTGAAAAAACACATTGCGAAGGGATGCTCGCTCGAAGGAGATAGACGTGCAGTGCATGCTACGAAATGAGATGTTTTCGAGTCGCGAGTCGGAGAGGTCAACATCGGTCAAGTCGTACCAGTCGAGGAACTCGCCATTGAGTTCCACTCCCGCAAGATCGGGCCTCTGATCACTCGTCTCCCGCCACGCGTTCCAAGCGTCATGCCCCTCCTTCAACTTCGCGACGTGCTCCGGATTCGCCATGCGCGAAGTGTACTTCCACACGAAATTCGGGGGCGGCTTCCGCGTTCTGGAACTAACTTGCGTAACCAGTAAGCGTCCAATACGTCAAATCAGTAGTACATGAGCAGATGGACTACCGGGCCGCTAACGTTTTTCTGTCTTACGCGTCTTAACCGTAGCGTTACCAGCGTTGTACGAAGTTGGTCGTACAATCGAGGATCTCGACGATGAAGATGTTCCGAACCTGCGCCTCGGTGGCGCTCGCGGTTGCCGCAGCATCCTGCTTCTCGGGTTATCGCACCGAGGCGGATGCGAAGGCGTTGCGTGTTCATCGCGGCACGTTTGCCAGGGATGTCGTTCTCACCGGCGAGTTGCGGGCGGCGCGCGGCGAGGAGCTGGCGGTGCCGCGCCTGCCCCAGTGGCAGACGACGATCAAGTGGATTGCGCCCGAGGGGGCGGAGATGAAGCAGGGCGACCGGGTTATCGAGCTCGATAACTCCGCCTTCTCCGCGAACCTCGATGCAAAACGTCAGGCAGTAGAGCAGGCGCAGCAGCAGTTGCAGCAGAAGGATGCGGAGTGGGCAGCGGACACGCTGGAGAAGCAGCTCGACGTCGAGCGCAAACGTTCCGAGTATGACAAGGCGAAGATCGATGCCTCGATGCCGAAGGAGATCATTTCGGCCCGCGACTACAACGACCGGCAGATCAAATTCAAACGTGCCGAGGTGGAGCGGGCCAAAGCGATCGACGTGCTCAAGTCGCAGACGATGTCGGTCAAATCGGACCGCGACAACCTGTTGCTCAGTCTGCAGAAAGCGCAACGCGAGCTGACGACCGCCGAGAAAGCCATCAGCGAGTTGATTCTTCGCGCGCCGAAAAACGGAATCGTCGTCATCCGCGATCATCCATGGGAAGGGCGGAAACTCCAGGAAGGAGATGGCGTCTTCGTCGGATGGACGCTGGCGCAATTTCCGGAGATGTCGTCGTTGCGGGTCGAAGCCGATCTCGCCGATGTCGACGACGGACGCATCGGCGCAGGGATGCCGGCGACGATCGTCATCGACGCCTATCCGGGGATGTCGTTTCCCGGCCGCGTGACGTCGATCTCCGCGGTGGCGCAGGAGGCCAGCCGCACGTCGCTGAAGCGCGCGTTCCGCGTGCTCGTCGCACTCGACAAGCTCGATTCGTCGCGCATGCGGCCGGGCCTGTCGTCGCGTGTGATCGTGCATGCCGTATTGCAGCGCGATGCGTTGCTTGTTCCGCGCGCGGCGCTCGATTTCGCCAGTGCGAAACCGCGCGTCCATCTCGCCACCGGCAAGAGCCTCGACATCGTCCTCGGCGCTTGCAACGCGCAGGAGTGCGTCGTGAAAAGCGGATTGACCGAAGGGGAGACGCTGGGACATGCGTAAGTCGCTGATCGGTGCCGGCATCGCCATCGCCGCGGTTCTGGCGGGAGCGGGATGGACGCGCAACAAGCTGGCCGCGGACCGGCAGGGTGATTGGGTTCGCGTGTCGCGCGGCGATCTCGTTACCGGCATCGACGTGACCGGCACGCTCTCCGCTGTCGACTCGGGCAGCTTCGGACCGCCGCCAGTCAACGACGTCTGGGAGTACAAGATCTCGATGATTGCCCCCGAGGGGAGTGACGTGAAGGTAGGAGCGCCGGTCCTCGGCTTCGATACGACGGATCTCCAGAAGCGGCTCGACGAAAAGAGCGCGGAACGCGATCAGGCGCACAAAGAGATCGAGAAGAACAGCGCCGATCTGGCGCTTCGCCGCGAGGATGAGAAGCTCAAGCTTGCGGACGCCGAGGCGCGGTTGCGGAAGGCGCAACTGAAGCTTGAAGGACCGCCCGACATCGTCAGCTCGAACGACCGCAGGCAGATCGAGCTCGACTTCGCCCTGGCGAAGCAGGAGACGGAATCGATCCGGCAACGGATCGCGTCGTTCGAGCGCGCAGCCGCAGCGCAGATCGCGTTGCTGACGAGCAAGCAGCTGACTGCCGCATCGGTTGTCAATGAGACGCAGAACGCGATCAAGGCGATGTCGATCGCCGCGCCGCGCAACGGAACGATCGTCTACGTGGTCAACTGGCGCGGCGACAAGAAGAAGGTGGGCGATACCTGCTGGCGGATGGAGCGCGTGATCGAGATCCCTGACCTGGCCCGCATGATGGCGAAGGGCGAGGTCGATGAGGCGGATGCGGGCAAGATCGCGGTCGGGCAGCGCGTCGTGTTCAATCTCGACACGCATCCGGACGAGGAGTTCGCGGGCACGATTCGCGAGGCTGGAAGGACCGTGCAGCAGCAACAGGGAACGAAGGATCCGATCAAGGTGCTCAAGGTGAACATCGTTCTCGACCGCACCGACCCCGCCAAGATGCGGCCGGGAATGCGCTTTCACGGCACGGTCGAGTTGGCGCGCGCGAAGAGCGCGCTGCTGATTCCGCGCAGCGCGGTGTTCGTGACGGACAGCGGGCCGGTTGCGTATCGCCGCGGCGCGTTCTCGGTGACGACAGTGCCGCTGAAGCTCGGCCGCGAGAACGAAAAGACGGTGGAGGTTGTCAGCGGACTCTCGGCGAGCGACCGTGTGCTCGTTCCGAAGGCCGCCGATGGCAAGGAGCCGCAAAAATCGTGACCAGGCACGCGAAGACGCGAAGAGGCGAAGAGAGAGCCTTCGCGACTTCGCGGCTCCGCGTGAGCCGCTTGAGGCAAAGGAGTGGCGTTCTGAAAACGTGTGAGAAATACGCCTCAATTGTTCTGGCGCTCCTGATTACCTCCTGTCAGCAAGCGAATGAGATTCCTACCTTTCGCGTCGAGCCCGTTCGCTTCGCGCGTCGCGTGACCGCGGAAGGGAATCTGAAGTCGACGAAGGCGACGCCGCTTACGGCGCCAACCGAGGCGCCGGGACAACTCAAGATCGCCTGGCTCGTTCCGGACGGCTCATTGTTGAAGAAGGATGAAGTCATCGTTCGCTTCGATCCGACGGATTTCGAGACGCAGCTCGTAGCGGGACGCGAGGATCACGACACCGCCGGCAACAAGATGCTCAAGACGAACAGCGAGTCGTCGACGACGCGCACGAACCTCCGCCGCGATGCGCATCAGGCCAGCGATGAGCTCCTGGCGGCGCGGCAGTTCAAGTTTGACGATGCCGAGATTTTCTCGCGCTATCAGCGCGTCGAGTCGCAGATCGATGAGACGCTGGCCGGCCGGAAAAAGGAACATGCGGAAGGCGTTCTCGGCGTGCGTGCAAAGCTCTCCGCGGCCGACCGCGATCTCGTCTCGATCGAGCAGCGCAAGGCCGACCTGAAGATCCGCAACGCCGAGCAGGGATTGCACGCGCTGGAGATGCGCGCGCCGTACGACGGCATTCTCGTCCTGCAGCACGACTGGCGCGGTGACATCGTTCGCGTCGGCGACTCGGTCTGGCCGGGCAGTCCGATCGGAGAGATCCCCGATCTCAACTCGATGAAGGCGGAGGTCTTCGTCCTCGAAGCCGATGCCGCCGGGCTGGCTGTCGGGGAGAAGGCGACGCTGTCGGTCGAAGGGAAGCCGGGCTCGGTGATCACCGGCAAGATCACGCAGGTGGACAAGCTGGCCCGCCCGCGTTTTCCACGCGTGCCGGTGCAGTACTTCGGCGCGACCATCACGCTCGACAAGACCGATCCGTCAATGATGAAGCCGGGAGCGCGCGTACGCGCTGTGCTCGACGTGGAAGACCGGCAGAGTGCGTTCTCGATCCCGCGTCAGGCCATCTTCGAAAAGCAGGGGAAGAAGTTGGTCTACTGCAAACGCCGCGGAAAGTTCGAGCCGGTCGTCGTCGAGATCGGATCGTCGTCTGCGGGGCGTGTTGTCGTCACGAAGGGTCTCGTCAAAGGCGACGAGATCGCGCTGCGGGATCCGACGGAGGAGAAGGATGTGTGATGGTTTCTTTGGTTGTCGCGTGGTCAGCAAACAAAGGCAACCACAAAGACACAAAGGACACGGAGGTTTCTCCGTGACCTCCGTGCCTCTGTGGTGAAGGTTTTTTCAAAATGACCGGCACCGAAACCTTCACCACCGCGCTTCAAAACCTGGCCACGCACAAGCTGCGGACGGCGCTGACGATGCTGGGGATGATCTTCGGCGTCGGTGCTGTGATCGCGATGCTGTCGATCGGCGCGGGGGGCGAGAAGAAGGCGCTAGAAGCGATCGGGCGCCTCGGACTGCGCAACGTCATCGTCCGCGCCAAGACCGTCAAGCCGGAAGAGCGCGCCGAGCTGCGCAAGAAATCGCTCGGTGTTTCATTGCGCGATGGCGAGGCGATCAGCGAGGCGGTGCCGGGCGTCGAGATGGTTCTTCCGCGCGTCGAGGTGAAGCCGTACAAGATCATCGCCCCCGGCACCAAGACCAAGGCGAAAGTCCTCGGCATTTCGTGGCGTTATCCGCGCGTGGCCACGGTGTCGCTTGCCGAGGGACGGATGTTCGATATGCGCGACGAGCAGGAGTACGCACAGGTCTGCGTCATCGGCCAGGAAGTGCGCCGCAGTCTCTTCGGCTACGGCCCGGCCATCGGCAAGCATCTCAAGGTCAACGATGTCTGGCTCGAAGTGATCGGCCTCTTTACCGGTGACGAGCCGGGATCGGCGTCGTCGAAGGATGTTCCGGTCGCATCGAACGCGCAAGAGATCTGGATTCCGGTGTCGACGGCGATGCGCAAGTTCGACCGCGATCCGCTCGATGCGCCGGTCGACGAGCTGCTCGTCGAGTTGAAGGAAGGCGCTTCCACGCGTGACGCCGCGACGCTCATCCGTCCGCTGCTGGAGCGGCTGCACGGCGGCGCGGACGACTACGAAATCGTGGTGCCGGAAGCGCTGCTCGAACAGAGCCGGCAGACGCAGAGGATCTTTTCGATCGTGATGGGCTCGATCGCCGGCATCTCGCTCCTCGTCGGCGGCATTGGCATCATGAACATCATGCTGGCCTCCGTGATGGAGCGGACGCGCGAGATCGGGATCCGCCGCGCCATCGGAGCGCGCAAGCGGGACATCCGCGCGCAGTTCGTGATCGAGTCGTTCACGATCAGCCTGATCGGCGGCATCTCCGGCATCATCATCGGCATCATCCTGGCGCGCCTCGTGGCCGCGTACGCGGGATGGCCGACAGTGATCACGGTGAGCTCGCTGCTGCTGTCGTGCGGCGTCTCGATCACGGTGGGGCTGGTGTCGGGGATCTATCCCGCCGCGCGCGCCTCGGAGCTCGATCCGATTCAGGCTTTGCGGTACGAGTAAAGACTTCATCCGCAGATGACGCAGATGGACCGCAGATGGGAACGTGTGTCCCGGTGTTAGGGTTCTCATCAGCTACCGCATGTCAGAACTGGGCTGGAAATACCTCACCGCTGCCGACAAGCAGGAGATTCTGCGCGGCGTGCGCGATGGCGTTGCGTACGGTGGGCCGTATCACGTCGAGATCCATCCGGCTGACCGCTGCAACATCGAGTGCTTCTTCTGCTCGACCGCCACGCTTCGGGGAACGGATGAGCTGCCGCTCACGCGTCTGGAGGAGTTGATCGCCGAGCTGAAAGAGTGCGGCACGCGGTCGATCCGCCTCTCCGGCGGCGGCGAGCCGCTCTTTCATCGCAAGGTGAAAGACGTCCTGCAAGCCATCGCGGACAGCGGTATTCCGATCGAGAACATGACCACGAACGCGGTGTTGATGGGGGAGGAGATCGCGTCGATCCTCATCGACTGCTGCGATCAGATCACCGTCAGCCTCAACACCGGCGATGCCGAGACCTACGCCAGCATGATGCAGACGCCGGCGCGCAACTTCGACCGCGTGCTGAAGAACGTCCGCCACCTCATCGAAGAGCGCACGCGGCGCAAAAGCGCCACTCCCAAGGTCAACCTGCAGTTCCTGGTGTGGCGCGACAACTTCCGGACGATCCCGCGTATGTATGCGCTGGCGCGCGAGCTCGGCGCCGACTCCATCATCTTCAACGGCCTGTCGTTCCTGAAGCCGGAGGAGAAGATGTCGGAGGCCGAGATCGCCGAGATGCTGCGCCTCTACGAAGAGGTGGTGCGCATCGACGAGTTCCGCCGCATTACCTCGATCGAAAGCTTCGAGAGCGACATCCGACCGATGCTGGCCGAGATGAGCGCGCGCCTCGATGCCGAGCGGCGCGCACGCAATCCGCTGGCGCGCCTCGTTCACCTGGCCGCGCGGCGCGACCTGACACTGCGAGAAAAGCTCGCGCATCGCCGCCGCGTCGCCGAGATGCGGCGCGTCGACCGCGAGACCGCGGGGCTCGATGAGCCGTGCATCATCGGCTGGCACTCCATGCTCGTGCGCACCAGCGGGATGGTCGCGCCATGCTGCATCCTGCAGGGCTCGCCGCTCGGCAACGTCTACAAGCAATCGCTCCGCGACGTCTGGCTCGGCGCCGGGTACCAACAGTTCCGCGCCGAGCTCTCGCGGATCATGAAGGCGGGCGACGATTGGTCGCTCGATGCCACCGGCGACCGAACGGTCGTGGCCATGTGCGGGGGGAAGGGTTCCGAGGTGTGCCCGATCAAGAGCTTCTACTTCCGGCCGGATGTGGGGTTCATGAAGGAACTGAGCGCATCGCTGCCCAGGTGAGCACACGAAGGGCGCTCACGCGAAGACGCGAAGCGAACCCTTCGCGACTTCGCGCCTTCGCGTGACTAACTTCCCGACACCGGAAGCGTCAAAGCTATCCGAGGAGGAGTTATGAAGATCGTGCGCGTAGTGGCCGTCCTCGCGGCTGTTGGCTTGTCCGTCGTCATGCTGCCCCACCTGCAGGCTCTTCCGTACTTCGGTCTGAGCCTGCCTCCCGCCCCGCCGACGCCTCCCGCCCCGCCGACACCGCCAGCAACTCCGGCGATGTCGTCGATCGATGTCGTGCCGGAGCCGCCGGAAGCGCCCGAGCCGCCCACTCCTCCCGAGCCGGTCGAAATGGCCTCGGTAGCATCAATGGACCTGGAGGTGCCCGAACCACCCGAGCCGCCTGAGCCTCCCGCCGCGTGGCACGATCGCGGCGACGCCAAATACGTCCTCTCCTTCGGCGACATGAACGTCGTCAACGGCGACGGCTACACCAACTTCGAACATCTTCGTCACACCTACGGCCGCAATTTCTTCTGGTTCCGGCACGATGGAATGTCGTACGTCGTCCGCGACGCGGAGATGGTGCGCGAGCTGGCGGAGCTCTACCGTCCGCAAAGTGAGCTTGGCCGCGAACAGGGCGCACTTGGCCGCAAGCAAGGTGCACTCGGACGTCAGCAGGGTGAGCTGGGTCGCCGGCAAGGCGAACTGGGGCGCGAGCAGGCGCGCATCGGCGTTGAACAAGCGCGTATGTCCCGTCGATACGACGATGACGATGACCCGTCGTTCTCCGCGCGGCACCGCGAACTGGAACGGAAGGAACGCGATCTCTCCCGCAGACAGGACGAGCTCGGACGCGAGCAGTCGGCACTGGGACGCGAGCAATCCAAACTCGGCGAGGAGCAATCCCGGCTCGGCGAACGTCAGTCGGAGCTGAGCCGCGAGATCGAGCACAAACTGCAGCCGATGATCCGCGAGATGATCCGCAAGGGCGTCGCCGAACGGGTGCGCTGATGAAAGTACTTCTGCTCAGCACCGCCGCCATTGTCCTGCTGGCCTCAGCGCCTCGCGATGCATTCATTCTTTCCAGCCCCGGATCACAAGTCACGTGCAGCGTTGTGGACGACCTGTCGGGCTTCCAATCGCTGAAGGCACGCTACGGCGACGACTTTCTCTGGGTCAGACGACACGGCAGGTCGTACGTCGTTCGCGATGCGGCGCTGCTCCAGCGCGCACATTCCTGCTTCGCCGCCGTCTCCGCACTCGCACCCGCGCACGAGGCCATCAACCGCGAAGAGAGGAAGCTCGATCGCGAGGAAGAGCGTCTCGACGCAATCACCGATCGTGCCTCGGACTCCGAAGACCGCCGCATGTCCGCGAAGAGCGCTCCTTCCGAGGGGGAGCTGAGAGAAGTCAGGATGAAGCTCGAGGAAGTTCGCGCACGACAGCGGGTCGTCAACGAGCGCGAACGCGAGCTCGACCGGCGCGAGGACATTCTCGAGCAGGAGGCCGAACGGAACATGTGGCGTCTTGTGGACGACGCCATTCGCAGCGGCGCAGCGCTCGATCAGCGTTGATATAGTCCGGCGTCTATGAGCAAGCCGCGCCGTCTCGCAGAGTTGCTGATCGTTCTCGCGCTCGCCTCAATCGCATTCGCGGCCACTCCGGCTAAGAGCCCGGCAGTCGCGCCGATCGACTACAAGCACCGCTCGCTGGCAAACGGCCTCGAGGTCTATTCGATCGAGAATCACGCCACACCGACCGTCTCCATTCAGGTCTGGTATCGCGTCGGCTCGAAGAACGATCCGGAAGGGCGCAGCGGTTTCGCGCATCTCTTCGAGCACATCATGTTCAAGGCGACCGCACACATGAAGTCGGAGATGCTCGACCGGCTCACTGAAGATGTCGGCGGAATGAACAACGCGTACACGCATCCCGATCGGACGGTCTACTACGAGATCGTGCCGTCGAACTACCTGCAGACCTTGCTCTGGGCGGAGGGCGAGCGGCTCGGATCGCTCAAGATCGACGAGGACACGTTCAAGTCGGAGCGCGACGTCGTCAAAGAAGAATACCGGACGCGCGTCCTGGCACCCTCCTACGGCCGGTTGAACTACACAATCACGAAAGACTCCTTCGCCGTTCATCCGTACCGCCGCCCGGGCATCGGCTCGATCGAAGAGCTCGACGCGGCGACCGTCCCCGACGTTACAGCGTTTCATGCGACGTACTACCGGCCCGACAACGCTGTCGTCATCGTCGCCGGCGATTTCGATCCCAAGCAGCTCGATACCTGGGTGGATCGCTATCTCGGCACGATCCCGAAACCAACGACGGCGATTCCTCGCGTCACGGTGCAGGAGCCGGCGCGCACCGAAGAGAAGCACTTCGCCGAGCATGGCGCGAACGTGCCGCTCCCGGCCGGGGCGCTGACGTGGCTCATCCCATCGGCACGCAGCGATGACGCTGAGCCGCTGGAGATCGCAGCGACGATTCTTTCCGACGGCGACTCGTCGCGGCTCTATCAGTCGCTCGTCTATCGGAAACAGTTAGCGCAGAGCGCGGGAGCGTCGGCGAATCTGCAGGAGGACGTCAGTCTCTTCACAGCCAGAGCGATCATGGCCAGCGGGAAGAAGCCGGAGGACGGCATTGCCGCGCTGCGTGAAGAGATTGCCGCGCTGGCCGCGAAACCGGTCACCGCCGCGGAGCTGGAGAAGGCGAAGAACCTCATCATCACTTCGGCACTGCGCGAGCGCGAAACAAACGACGGGAAAGCCGGAGCGCTCGGTGAAGCGATCACGCAAAATCACGATGCTACTTACGTGAACCGCGGTCTGGCGCGCCTTCAGGCGGTAAGCGCCGCGGACGTGCAACGCGTCGTCAAGAAGTATCTGGTCGACGGGAAAGCCGTCGTCATCACGTACACCTCGGAGGCGAAATGAAGAACGCCACTGTCATCGGCGTCATCGCCGTTTCGATGTTCGTGATGCAGACCGCTGCCATTGCGCAGGTCGAGACCACGCCTCCGCCACCCGCCGCACCGCGCGAAGTACAGATCCCGAAGCCGGCCGAGAAGACGCTCGCCAACGGATTGCGCGTCATCGTCATCGAGAAACAGGGCGTGCCGCTCGTCGCCGCGCGCGTGCTGATCAAGAACGGCGGCGAAGCCGATCCCGCCGCGCTGCCCGGTCTCGCCGACACGACCGCATCCCTCCTCACGCAGGGGACCGCCACACGCAGCGCGGAAGAGATTGCGCGCGGCGTGGAAGCGCTCGGCGCCACCCTCGACACCGCCGCAGGCTGGGATCAGTCGTCAGCCGACATCAGCGTGATGTCGGCGAAGCTGCCGCAGGCGATGGCGTTCATGGCCGACGTCCTCATCCATCCGACGTTCAAACAGGAAGAGATCGACCGCCTGCGCAAACGGAACAGCGACGCGCTGGCGGTGGCGATGAAGCAGCCCGGCAGGCTGGCGAGCTTCGTGGCCACGCACGTAATCTTCGGCGACGCGCCGTACGGCCACAACCTCGGCGGTACGCCGCAATCGCTCGCCCGCATCACGCGCGATGACATCGTCTCGTTTCATCGCGACTACTACCGCCCCGACAATGCCATCCTCATCATGGGCGGCGACATCACCCCGGCGAAAGCGTTCGCGGTAGCGCAGGAGTTGTTCGGCGGATGGAAGCCAGCTGCCGGCTCGCACCTCGGGGCGGCGACTTCGCCGAAAGCCCTTCCAGCGTCGCGCGTCGTTGTCGTGGACATGCCATCAGCCGGACAGGCAGCGGTCGTTGTGAGCCGCCCCGGGATGCGCCGCGCCGATCCCGCGTACTACCTCGCGCTCGTCACGAACTCAATCCTCGGCGGCGGCTTTTCGTCCCGGCTCAATCAGGAGATCCGCATCAAGCGCGGCTTGAGCTACGGTGCGGGCAGCTCCTTCGATCTCCGGCGTGAGACCGGGCCGTTCACTGCCACGGCGCAGACGAAGAACGAATCGGCGAGCGAGGTGGCGGGATTGATGATCGACGAGATGAACAAGCTTGGCACGACGGTCGTCGACC
>Ga0307470_10000069_pt1 | contig 71770 bp, 57 predicted proteins | sample atmos_gasesAM3C__FD_204565 | JGI IMG/M metagenome (GOLD analysis project Ga0307470, IMG submission 204565) | Hardwood forest soil microbial communities from Morgan-Monroe State Forest, Indiana, United States - atmos_gasesAM3C_05 | ecosystem: Environmental > Terrestrial > Soil > Temperate forest... | reverse complement strand
AGTTGCTGTTCCCGCCTTTGAGTTTCGTTGACGCCTCTGCCGGCTCGTAGGTCACCGACGCGTTGCCGAAGACGAACGGCTGCTCCTGATGCGCCTTGCTAAGACTGCGCAGGCCGTACGCCGAGAGAAACTCGTCGGGATCGGCGACACGCGCAAGAAGATGCTGGAGCTGATTCTGATCGACGACGGCCAGCACATGCGTCGTCTCGCCGTTGTGATGCACTGTCGTGACGGAGTGCTCGACGATGTCGGCGCGATGTTTCATGAACCAGTCGAAGTTCTCGCGGAAGACGGCGAACGGCTCGACCCACTTGCGCTCCAGTCGCTCGACCGCGTAGAGGGGGATCAAGCCCACGAGCGAGCGGACGCGAAACGGGACGTTCGTGCCGTCGGGGAAACGCAGCAGGTCGTAGAAGAAGCCGTCGGCGTCATCCCACAGCGTGCGGTCGCCGCGCATCATCTTCATCGCCGCACCGATGTAGACGTAGTGCTCGAAGAATTTCGTGGCCAGGCCTTCGTAGGCGGGATTGTCCTTGGCCAACTCCAAGGCCATGCGCATCATCACGAGCGAGAACATCCCCATCCAGCCGGTGGCGTCGCTCTGCTCCAGTGACGCGCCACCGGGAAGTGTTTCGCTGCGATCGAACACGGCGATGTTGTCGAGCCCGAGGAAGCCGCCTTCGAAGACGTTGTTGCCTTCGCGGTCGACCTTGTTCACCCACCAGGTGAAGTTCAGCATCAGCTTGTGAAAGCACTTCTCGAGAAACGGCCGGTCGCCGCCGTTGCGGATACGGTCCATGTTGTAGACGCGCCAGACGGCCCAGGCGTGCACGGGAGGATTGAGATCGGAGAACTCCCACTCGTACGCGGGAAGCTGCCCGTTCGGATGCTGGAACTGCTCGAACAGCATCAGCCATAGCTGTTCTTTCGCGAAATGCGCATCGATGAGCGCGTGGACGACGGTGTGGAAGGCGAGGTCCCAGGCGGCAAACCACGGGTACTCCCACTTGTCGGGCATCGAGAGGATGCGCATCGAGTTTAGATGGCGCCAGCGCGCATTGCGTCCATGCTGCCGTGCGTCGGGTGGTGGGTCGTTGGGGTCATCGCCGTCGAGCCAGATGTCGACGTCCAGCAGGTAGCTCTGCTTGGACCAGAGCAATCCCGCGAAGGCCTGCCTCTGAATGTTGCGCTCCTCGGCGGTAGCACGCGCCGGATGGATGCTGTTGTAGAACTCGTCGGCCTCGGCGCGCCGAAGATCGATGATGGCGTCAACGCTCTGCTCCAGCGAGGCCGCATCGACCTGCGCCCCACCCGGTCTCAGCCGCATCGACATCGTGTGCGATGCGCCCGGTTCGATCTCGACGCGCATCCATCCGCACGCTTTCGATCCGATCTGCTCCGGATTCACCGCGTCGTGCTCGCCATTGACGATGCGGCGGTGAAAGCCATCCTTCACGAAGCGGCTTCGCGATTGCGCGCCCGGTCCCCATACCCGAGGACCATTGGTCTCGTTGTCGGTGAAGAGGAGCTGCGTTCCGGCGGGGAACTCGAGTGTGTACGGACCGGCGTGCGCGTCGTGGAGGAGGCCGGCCAGAGCGGGCGTGTGCGTGTCGTCGGCCTGAATCGCGGGATTGCCAGTTGCTCCGCTTGCGGCAGTGATCGACGGAGCCGCGACCTGCTCGCCGCTCCAGCTCCATGTGTTGCGGAACCAGAGCTGGGGGATGAAATGAAGCGGCGCACGTTCGGGACCGCGGTTGTGGGCGGTAATGCGAATGGCGAGCGAGTCAGCGTCTTCCTTGGCAACCTCGATGATGACGTCGAAGTAGCGGCCGTCGTCGAAGATGCCGGTATCGATCAGCTCGAACTCGGGATCGTGCGAGCTGCGGCGGCGATTCTCTTCGATGAGCTGAACGTAGGGATATTCACGCTGCGGATACTTGTACAGCAGCCGCTGATAGGAATGACTCGGCACGGCGTCGAGATGGAAGTAGCACTCCTTCACATCTTCGCCGTGGTTCGCCTCGCCCGGAACGAGCCCGAAAAAGCGCTCCTTGAGGATCGGGTCGCGCTCGTTCCAGAGCGTCAGCGACCAGCAGAGAATCTGGTAACGATCGCAGAAGCCGGCGATGCCGTCCTCGCCCCAGCGGAAAGCTTTGGAGCGAGCCAGGTCGTGCGGGAAGTACGACCAGGCATCGCCATTCGCGCTGTAGTCCTCGCGCACTGTTCCCCAGGCACGGTCGGCCAGATACGGCCCCCACTTGCGCCAGCGGGCGAGGGCGTGCGGTTCACCCGTCAGGCGGGAGCGCTCTTCGTTCATGGCGAATTGCGCTCCAAACCGTTCACCACAGAGGCACAGAGGTCACAGAGACAGAGACACGTCCAACTCTGTGACCTCTGTGGCTTTGTGGTCATTCGGTTTTCCAAACGATCACCACCGGTGATACGCAGGATGCCCTTCCTTCACCGCCACGAACGTGCCGCGGCAGGTGTCCGTCACCTTGCCATTCGATTCGATCGATGCTTCGACCACGGCGCGATCGTCGCTCGCCTCGGCGACGTGCGCGCGAATGCGCAGCGGCGTCATCGGCGTAGGACGTTTGAGGAAAACATGGAAGTCGGAGGTGACGGTGCACGGTGGAGCGGCGCTTCCATTGCGCTCCATCAGCACCATCGTAGCCGCCCAGTTGCTGTGGCAGTCGAGCAGCGCGCCGATGATGCCGCCGTTCAGAACGTTATCGAAGGCGGCGTGATGCGGCTCCGGCGTCCAGTCGCAGACGAATTCGTCGCCTTCACGAAAACTGCGGATGCGCAGCCCCTTCTCGTTTGCCGGACCACAGCCGAAGCAGCGGTTCTGAGGAGCCCACGTTTCCTGGATACTCTTTTCGGTCACCCGGAGATTGTATGCCGCCGGGGTCCGGGGTCGGCGCCGTTCACGACTCCCGCAACGCCATTACATCCGGGAGGAACTCATGGAAGAGTCCCTCGAGCTCAGCGCGCGTGTGCGGATCGGTCAGGAAGTGCGTCGACCGAGCGAGCTCCGGGCGTCGTGACAATCGTCGTGAGATGCCGAAGAGAGCCATGCCGATTCCCTCGATCGAACGGTAGGAAGTGAGCCATCCTTCATCGCGCATCCGTGGATAGACAGTGCGGAGGGATCCGGGAAGTGCGTCGATGTGCGGATCGATCGTCGCGTAGACGCGTGTGAGGAACGTAACGAGGCTCTCAGTCGCGTACCGGGTGAAGTCGACCGCCAGGAAATGATCGAAGAAGACGTCGGCGATCACGCGGGCGTAGTGGCCGTACTCGGGGATGAGCACGCGCCGGAATGCGGCGACCGAGGGATGCGAGTCGGTGAAGGCATCAATGCGGCGGTGATTGCGGATTCCATCGGCGATGCCGGCCGGCAGCGTGTCGCTGATCCTTCCTTTGACAAAATCTCCGGCCAGGTTGCCGATCAGCGATTCGGCGCTGTCCGAGGCGAGGAAGAGATGCGCGAGATAGTTCAAGCGGATACGATAGCGGAGGTTCGGGGGTTAGCTGTTAGCGACTGGAGTTAGCTCCGACCCTCGACGCCCGGCAACCGACACCCGAAAACATGAACGCCATCGAAACGCGCTCGCTGCGTAAGGTTTACCCGGCACCGGCCATCAAGAAGCGTCGCGGTGTGCCCGCGCCGGCGGTGCCGGCATCCGCGGAGATCGTGGCCATCGACTCGCTTGACCTCGCGGTAGAGGAAGGCGAGTTCTTCGGCGTCCTCGGCCCGAACGGCGCCGGCAAGACCACGCTCATCGGCATCCTGACGACGCGCGTCCGGATCACGGCAGGGGAGGCCTTCGTTTCCGGTGCGAACGTGACGGCCGATCCCGCTGCCGTCCGCAGCCGCATTGGCGTCGTCCCGCAACGGCCGAACCCCGACCGCAGCCTCTCGGTCATCGAGAACCTCGTTTTCCACGCCACCTACTTCGGCATCGGGCGTACGGAGGCGGCACGGCGCGGCGAGCAATTGCTCGGACGGATGGGGATCGCCGACAAGATGCACGCGAAAGTCGATCAGCTCTCCGGCGGCCAGCAGCAACGGCTCATGATCGCCCGCGCCCTCAGCCACGATCCCAAGGTCGTTTTTCTCGATGAACCGACGGTCGGGCTCGATCCTCAGGCGCGCCTCTCGCTCTGGGAGATCCTGCGCGAGCTTCACAATCAGGGAAGAACGATCGTGATGTCGACGCACTACATGGAGGAGGCCGACCAGCTCTGCAACCGGTTGGCGATCATCGATCAGGGGAAACTGCTGGCGCTCGACACCCCCGCGGTGCTGAAGGCAAAAGCGCCCGGCGACACGCTCGTGGAGGTGACGTTCGATGGTGATGCGTCCGTCGCCGCTGATGCCGCCCGAGCCATGGACGGAGTATCAAGCGCGGAGGCGCGGGGACCGATTCTGCGCGTTTTCAGCAAGCGCGGCGGCGAGTTGATCCCTTCGCTGATCAACGCGGGAGAAGCGCACGGGCGGGTCGTTCGCGACATCCAACTGTCGCGTCCCAGCCTGGAAACGCTCTTCATCTCGCTGACTGGGAGGAAACTGACATGACCGCGGAGCCGCTCGCGCCCGTGGCGCCATCGCGTGTCTTCTTCGCCATCCTGCTGCGCGACCTCACCGTGGCGCGGCGGGAGCTTCCGTACTTTCTGGTCCGGACGGCGCTTCAACCCATCCTCTTCGTGACCGTGTTCGGCTTCTTGCTGCCGCGGATGGGACTGATTCCTCACGGGTATTCGACCACGATGCTTCCCGGCGTCGTGGCTCTGAGTCTGGCCTTGTCGGCCATTCAGTCGGTGTCTCTGCCGATGATGCAGGACTTCGGCTTCACGAAGGAGATCGAAGACCGGCTGCTGTCACCGGTGCCGATTCACCTCGTCGCGGTCGAGAAGGTGGTCGGAGGAGTGCTGCAGGGGATCGTGGCGGCGCTGTTCGTTCTGCCTGTGGCGCGCCTCATCATGGGGCCAATTCCCGGACTGAGCTTTCGGAACCTGCCTCTTTTGCTGGCGGTAACGATCCTCGGCGGAGCCGCCTTCTCGGCGATGGGCCTCTATCTTGGGACGGGGATCGCTCCCCAGCAGATCGGTCTGATGTTCAGCGTGATCGTCGCGCCGATGATCATGTTCGGCTGCACGTACTACCCGTGGGCGGGTCTCTCGCACGTACCGGTGCTGAAGTGGCTGGTGCTGATAAACCCTCTTGTTTACGTTTCTGAGGGGATGCGGGCGGCCCTGACGCCCGGGATTCCGCACATGCCGTTGCTCATGATCCTGGCTGCGCTGGTGCTCCTGACGGTCCTTTTCATGGTCCTGGGGCTGCGGGCGTTCGACAAGAGGGCCATGAGTTGAAGCTGAGGTTAAGCAGCTTTTGCTGGTTTCGGGACACAAGTGCGCGTAAGATTTCTGTGCGACTCCCCTTCGCGCCAGAATCGTCGCATTAATCGTTTCGGTTATTCAATACTGATGGACTAGAAGTCAGGGACAGCATAGACTGTTCCAATGCTGTTCATCCAACCATGAACAGAGAAAAGGAGAGAGTGTGACACCAGCAAAAAGCAATCGAGGCAGACCTATCGTACACACCGAGCCGTGGGCGAAAATCACCGTCGTCCTTCTGGATCGGCACGTCGCGTATCTTGATCGACTGGCCATCGACATCCGTTTGAGGCATGGCAAAGCGATCAGCCGGGCGGAAATCATCCGTGGGTTGATTGAAGCCGCGTTTCAGAGCGGGGTCGATCTTTCTGAGGCCGATTCGATCGGAACGCTCGTCGAACTACTGACGGGCTCGCCGATGAAGACGCCGAAGAAGCCGAGCTCGCGTTAGGCGCGGGGCGCAGTTCGCCTCCTGCTCTTGGATCGAAGCTCGCCTGCGGCGAGTTGAGCGATCTCGTACTCACTGCTAGCGGCGGTGAGATCGATGTTGCTCTGCTCAATGCGGTCGAGGATCGTCCGGATTGCCTGGGGCCATCCGAAGGCCTTCGGCATCGCGGGGTTGATTTCGTTTGACATCTTCGCCAGATACGAAGCATGTCTCTTCGAGAGGACAATGGTTTCTGTCGCCGGCGCCGTGCCGGCGACACTTCTTCCTGTGGGGGTCAGTCTCATAACCTGGTACTGATAGGGGAGTGTCGCCAGGCGACCAAATCCCTACCCCCCACCCCAAAAAGTTTTTTTCTGGCCCTTCTTTGGCTCGCCGTGACCGGCCGCCGGGCGTCAGGCGGAGACGGGGTCCGTCTCTGGAACGAGCATCACGGGGGTGTCAACCTTTCGGATGATGTCCTGCTTCAGCGTGCTCATCTCATCCGCTCCGACGTTGAGGAACAGCGCGTCGGCGTCCACGGTCTTGGCGTAGCGGGCCAGCTCGGCCTGGACATCCTTCCCCTGCAGGACTACCGGCAGTACCCGTGCTCCCTCGAACGTGCCGGCCGTCATCGCGTCGAGAAGATCCTGCGAGGCAATCCGCTCCGGCTCTTCGCAGACGATGATCAGGTGGATTTCGGAGCTTTCACGCCGCGCGATCGAGGCCGCAAGCGCCGCTGCGGCGGTGGAACGCTGCTTGAGGTGGACCGGCACGAGGATCTTTTGCAGACCTCGCCGGCTGGGGATGCCGTAGCGAATGGCCAGCACCGGCAGCGAGGCACCCGACAAGACCTTGAGCGTGGTCGATCCGATGATGAGATGTGCGACATGGTGACGCGCATGAGTCGAGATGACCATGAGATCCGCGCCTTCTTCGATGGCGGTGCTGCAGATCGCCGCGCCCGGATCGGGAGCGCGCTGGATCACAAGGCGCGTGGGAACCCTGGCGTTGGCCCGGCGCGCATGGTCGCGAAGTTTCTCGAGCTCGTGCTGCTCGGCGTACTCATAGAGCGAGTCGTCAGCGGGAAAGCGGAGCTCGTCCGGATTTGAGGGACGCGTCGCCCGCACGTGAAGAATGATGAGCTCGGCGCCGGTCGTCCCGGCGATCTGCACCGCCGAGTCGAACGACCATTCGGCAGCCGTCGAGAAATCAGTCGGGATGACGATGCGGCGCCACGGGTACATAAGCTCCTCGCGCAGGCCGGACTTCAGCCTCCTGCGCTCTACTCCCGATCGAACGCGTTTGTTGAAGGGGCGGCGGGCTTTGGCGTCTGCGCCTGGGCAGACTGAATCGGCTGCGGGGTAATCACGTAGCGGATAACTGTCTTCGGCTCCGCCTCCGTCTCGGCGATCTGCAACGTGATCTGACGGTCAGGCTTGAGCATGTCGCCCGGAATGAAGGGATCCTGCATGGCCTGGTTGAGCTGCACCTCGAGGGTCCGCCATGTCTGCGTAGCGGGGTAGGGCGACTGCGTGGGGTAGGCGCGAAACTGGGCAAGATAGGTCGTGTAGTAGTGGTAGACCTGCGGGAACGAGTCGTCCGTCGCCAGGGTGTACACCTCGGCGTTCGGTCCGTACTGGTTCTTGATCATGACGGAGTCGCGGCGGGTGAGATCGTCGCGATACTTCGCTCCCGCATAGATGGGGATCGCAGGGTTGATCGACCGGAGCGCGGCCTTGGCGTCGACCTCGGGTGGTTGTGAGGCCGCAGTGACTGCGGTTGTCGTGATTCCGTTCTTCCGAGGAGCCTGTTCTTCGGCAGCTTTGCTCTCCTGGCCGCCGGTGCACCGAACGAAAAGCGCTCCTGCGATGAGGAGTGATGCGACTGCGGTAGCCCGGCGTCCGGTCATATCACCATCAAACAGCAAGGGATATGCCGCTCGCTTCAATTGCTATCCGCCTTTCGTGCAGCGAACGCAACCGGTGGACGCATGCCGCCGCTGCGAAGACAGTCGATCGCCGTCTCGCCTCCGTAGGTGGACACGAGCTTTTCGTCGTATTCGTCGGAAACGTTGGCGACGACGTCGAGCGATGCGATGAGTTGCTCCGGACGGAGACGGCGTCCGAGGAATGAGTGCGAGAAGAAGACGCTCTCGCCCTGCATGCTGAACGCGCCAAGCGGAACCTCGGCGTTGACGCGCAGCAGTTCCTGCATCAGCTCGAACGACGGCTCGACACCCTGGACGCAGAAGGCCAGCACCTCGATGACGGCGTCGTCTTCCTGATAGGGATCGATCGAGATCTCCAGCACGGTGGATCCATACTTCAGATAGAAGTCGCAATGCTCGGCATCGTCGAAGTGCTCATCCACGAGCTCGTCGAGATACGACTTCACCTGCCGGTAAACCTCTTCCTGGCAGGCGGTGTTGAATTGCTTTTCGCGCTTGGCGGGCATCTCTGGTTTGATTGTAAAGCAAGAACCGGCCCGCGGACCGGAATGCCGGCGCTCTTTCGCGAGCGCCGGCATTCATCAGGGGCGATTAATGTGAGGGATGATGCCGCGGCGTGACGACCAGCGCATCCACCGCGACGGAATCAACCGTGCCGCATGAATTCGTCACCCGCACGAACCATGTGGCGTTTCCTTCAGGGTTGGTCGTGTACGACAGCGAGTCGGTTCCGACCGCGTTGGTCGTGCCGTTGCCATGATGGACGAACCATTGATAGTGCAGGTTCAACCCGGTGGCGGTCACCGTGAATGTCGCCTTGCTTCCTGGATTCACGATCTGACCGAGCGGCTGCACGGCGATCGCCGGAGCGCTGCTGATGGCGATATCCGCCGACGATGATGCGCCGCAACCGCTGGCCGCGTTGACCGTCGCGGTGAGATGAACATTGCCGCTTGCTCCCGCGGTGAAGACGATGGCGCGGGTACCGATACCGCTGGTGATCGTGCCGCCCGTGATCGACCAGCTGTAGGTCGCGCCTGCACCGGCGTCGGCGACGCTGGCGTTGTTGCCGCTCGAGAGCGCGCAGGTGCTGGTACCACCGGTCGTGATCGCCGCCGACGGAATTGCATTAATGACAACGGTTGTCGATGCCTGAGCGCTGCCTCCGCATGGTCCCGGGCTGCTGACAGTCACGGTATACGTGCCGGCCACGTTGATGCCGGTGGGGTTTTGCAGAGCGGAGGTGAAGCCTCCCGGACCGGTCCATGAGTAGACGCTGCCCGAACCGGAGGAGAAGAGACTGACGGTGCCGCCAGCGCAAGCCGGACCACTGTTGCTGGCGGTCGCGGACGGCGCCGGTCCTGGCGGGCATACCAGAACCGACGAAGTCGACGCCGTGCCGGTGATCGACGCCGTAACAGTGTCGGTGGCTGTGATCGTCTGTGTCCCTGTTGCTGTCAGCGTCACGCTGAACGTGTGCGTGCCGTTATCGCCGCTGACGAACGTGTAGTCCGAAGGCAGTGTGCCGGCCGAGGAGCTGGTGAAATGCGCCGTACCGGTGTAGCTCGTGACTACGGCGTTGGAAGCATCGAGAGCCGTGACGGTCACGTTGAAAGGCGTGCCCTGAATCGTCGATGCCGGAGCGGTCACTCCGTAGTGCGTCACCGTCGAAAGGACGTTGGTCGTTGCGGTCCCTGTGATCGAGGCCGTGACCGTGTCCGTTGCCGTGATCGTGCGTGATCCGTTCGATGTGAGCGTCACGCTGAATGTGTGCGCGCCAAGGTCGCCGGCGACGAACGTGTAATCGGAAGGCATCGTGCCGGACGAGGAACTGGTGAAATGCACGGTGCCGGTGTAGCCGGTGGCCGTGGCATTGGACCCATCGAGTGCGGTGACGGTGATGTTGAAGGCAACGCCGTTGGTGACGTTCGCCGGAGCAGTGACGCTCAGATGGGTGGCGGGCGGCGGCGGGTTGACCGTCACGTTGACCGTGGCCGTCGTGCAGAGCGCATTAGCCGATCCAGCGGTCGTGCCGTTGTCGCAGACGGAATACGTGAAGCTTGCCGGACCGCTGTAGCCGGCAGCCGGTGTGTAGGTGATCTGACCGCTGGTAAGCGTCGCCGTACCGTGGGTACTGCCCGTCGGGATTACCGATGTGACGGTCAGCGTCTGCCCGGCCTCGTTAGCGGGTCCCGCGGAATCGTTAACCGTCAGATCGCTGCTGGCAAACGTCAGCGCGACATTCGCGGTCGTGCTCTTGCTGTCGTCCACTGCTGACGGTGGATCGTTCACCTCGGCCACCGTGATCGTCATCGTTGCGGTGTTGGAGTTGTTCGTGCCGTCGTTGACGCGCCACGTGAACGTGTCGGTGCCGTTGAAATCGGGGGCCGGTGTGTACGTGCGGTTCGCACCCGTTCCGGTCAGGCCGCCATGGAAGGGACCGGTAAGGATCGTGTACGTGAGCGCGCCACCCGGCGTCGCTGCGTCGAGCGTGATCGACTTCTGCACGTCCTCGTTGGTGCTCGTCGATTGGTCGGCGGCGCCCGGCGGATTCGTGCCGTCGACTCCCGCCTCGATGGCGTTCTGGATCGCTGGTGGAACATTGGAGAAGAGGTCATATCCGGTGAGCGCTTCCACCTGGTCGACGCTCTTCAGATAGATGTGCCAGTCGTCATTGCGGATGCCCTGGATATTGGGCATGATCACGCAGATCGTCCGCGTCGAAGCGGTGACGCGTGCAACGTCGTCGCCGGATGCTTTTGCTAAAACCAGCGCGCACTTCCAGGTGCTCGCCGGAACGGTAACGTGGCCGTTGGCCACGGTGTTGGTGACGCCGCCGTTGCTGCCCGTGCCACCTGTGCCGTACGGTCCGGAGACGATGTACAGCTCGTTCGTGCTGCCGGCGGTCGTGCGGAGATAGTTCTCCAGGTCCGCCCACGGTCCCTGGTTGTTGTCCGGCGCCTGGGCCACCATGTTCGACATGAGGAACGTGGCCTGAACGATCGGGACTTGGCTGTCGCGGTCTGCATTCGGGGTCATATGGCCACGGTCGAAGCCGGACGCAAAGAAGTCGCTGGCCAGAACGCGATACCAGGTGGGAGGCACTTCCGGATCAGGCCTGAACGTATCGACGCGGGCCAGCGAGCCGAACCACTCATCGGTCAGATGCCAGCTCACCCAGTTCGGACGGCCGAGATCTCGGTTGTAGCAGATCGAATTCTCGGGCTTAAGCATCAAGTAGGCGTTGGGAGATGCCAGGCTGGTCGTACAAACCGACGGCATACCCATCGTCAGATGAACGGATGCCGGATACGGGGGCGCAGCTCCTGACGAGACGGTAAACGTCCACGAGTAGTCGGCGGGAAGCGTGTCGGTGCCAGGTGCGCTGTCGTCCGTGTCGCGGTCGTGTACAGAGTTCTGGAAGATCGTCACCGTGCACTGCTCCGCCTGGACGAAATTGCTGTTGGGCGTGATCACCCATGTGTTCGGAGCGCCTTCGACGACCGTCGCGTCGTTGTGATTGCCGGTCGACGTGCAGTTGATGTTGTACCAGCCGGGATCGACGTCCACGAGTTCGGAGAACGTGATGATCATGCTGGCGTCGCGAGGCGCTGCGGAGGCGTTGTTCGCAGGATCGGTAAGCACGACCGTCGGCCCGAACTCCTGGATCGGCGTTGTCCGCCTCGGGTTCGGCGCTCCGGTGAGGAAGTCGTTGCCGTTGACGTTGGTGTCTGTGTTGCCACCGTTCTTGCGGAAGTCGGATGTGGTGTTGCTGGGCGCCGGCGCATTCGTGCCGCCCTCGTTGCAGTTTGCCGTCGTTCCGTAGCCGACCAGATCGACGATGTCGGTGTCGGTACCCGTTGCCGAGCATGGGCCTGGTACCGGAGTGCCCGTGCTGACGAGAGCAACCTTGCCGGCCGTTCCGCTCATGTTGATGCCGCTGTTATTGACGACGTTCGCGAGGGGGAGCGGGCTGCCGACTGCGCCGCCCGAGGCCAGCGAAATCAGGTAGTACTCGCCCGGCCCGATCGTGCCACCGATCGGCTGCAGACCGGAGAAGGCGCCGGTGTTGGTTGCAGATGAATACTGCACGCTCCATCCCGCCAGGCTGACCGGCGAAGCGGTGGGGTTGAAGAGCTCGACGAAGTCATTCGTGTACGTCGCGCCGGAGTTGCCGCCACCGCCGTAGAGCTGGCTGATGACGACGTGATTCGGCGTCGCGCCGGCAGGAAGCACGTTGATGTTCACGGCCTGGTTGGCAGTCGGGTTGACGTTATCGGAGAGCGACGCGGTGAACGTCGCCGTTCCGTTGAACCCTGCGTTCAACGCGACGGTGTACGTCACGGTGGACGTGCCCTGGCCGGCGGTGACATTCACGCTGGCCACGCCGGTTCCAGGAGTGGCGGTCCAGTTGAAGATGCCACCATCATCGGTTCCCGACACGTTCACTGTGAAGGGAGCTGGATCCTGCGCCACCGTCGTAATCGGATTCGCGGGCGGTGTGATCAGTGGCGGATTGTTGCCGCCGGTTCCCGTGACCTGAATGTTGACGAGCTGCGTGACCGCCGCGTTGATTCCGTCGCTGAGCGATGCGGTGAAGGTCGCCGTTCCGCTGAAGCCGGCGGTCAGTGTGACGGTGTACGTGACGCTCGGAGTGCCCTGGCCGCCGCTGACGGTCACACTCTGCAGGCCGGTGCCCGGAGTGGCTGTCCACTGATAGACGCCGCCGTCGTCAGTACCGCTGAGATTGACGGTGAACGGCGCGGCATCCTGAGCCACGGATGCGATCGGATTCGCCGGGGGAGTGATCGCCGGCGGGTTGTTGACGATGCCGCACACGTTGACGGGTGAGGAGCTGTTGCGCGGGTTCGGAGTGCCTGCGGTGAAGTCAGAATTGTTGTTGTTCGTATCGGTGCAACCGTTGTTGTTGCGAAGAGCGGCTGTGGTGTTGGTGAGCACGACTGTCGGGCTGGTCTCGGAGCAGGTTGCCGTTGGGCCGTAACCGACGAAGTCGGCGATGAAGGTGCCGGTCGGGCAGGCGCCCGTCAGACCGGTTGTGTTGCCTACCAGTGCAACCTTGCCCGCGGTCGCGCCCATCGCGATCAATCCGGTGGCATCAGGCGTGGGGAGGTTCACCGTTCCGCCGGCACCTGGACCCTCCTGCACGAGGTAGTAGTGTCCAGGAGCGATCGTTCCCGACAGTGCCGTCGGCGAGTTTGCTGCCGCCCACGTTGTTGCCGCCGCGGAGGTGTATTGAACGGACCAGCCGTTGAGAGAAACGGTTTGCGTCCCGCGGTTGAACAACTCCATGTAGTCGTTCTTCAACGTGGCGCCTGCGTTGCCGCCGCCGCCGTAGACCGTGCTGATCACGACGCCGAGGACCGATGGTGTATTCGGCGTACCGCTCACCTCGGCCGACGGTGCACTTTCGCCCGGCGAGAGCGCGGTGACGACGTAGTAATACGTGGTGCCGTTGGTGACGGTCGAGTCGGTAAACGTCGGCACCGGCGTGTTTGTGGTGACGGTGTACGAACCTGTCGTTAAGCCGCGCTTGACGTTGTATGAAGTCGCTCCGCCCACCGCGGTCCACGAGAGGATGACCTTCGCATCGCCGACGGCAATGCTGACCGGACCCGGCGCGGGACCGGCGGGGGCGGGCGTGGCGGTGGCCTCGCTCGAGTCGGGACCTTCGCCGCGGCCGTTCGTGGCGCTGACTTTGTAGAAGTACGGTGTGCCGTTGACTGCCGTGGTGTCGTCGTAGTTGGTGACGGCGACGCCGGTGGCCAGGTTCGAATACCCGGTTCCGCTCGTGAGCGAGCGCTTCACGGTGTAGGTATCGGCACCGCTGGGTGGGTTCCATGTCAGCAGAATGTGCGAGTCGCCGCCCGATGCCACGAGGGTAGTCGGCGCCGCGGGCAGGCCCTGAATGGTGTAGCTCGGGCCACCGGTGTAGCTGGCGGCGCTGTTGCCTGCGGCGTCGACAACGGTGCCGTTGCCCGTGAGGTCGAGACGGAGTGAACCGCTGCCGTTGCCCGTGGCTACGGTGACTGTGTACGTCGTGCCGCTGCCGGTGACGTTCGAAATCGAGGTGCCGGTAAGGGCCGGTGCGGTGATCGTGAAGTCAGTCGCGTCGACTCCGGTAACGCTCTCGGTGAACGTAACGGTGAAGCCGACCGAGGTCGCCGTCGTCGGATCGGTGCTGGCTTTGACGATCGATTGCACCGCCGGAGCCGTCTTGTCGATCGTGTCGACATCGCCGCTGGTGAAGCCTGCCTGGAGCAGATTGCCCGCGAGGTCGATGACCGTACCGCCGGTCACGACGTTGAGCCGGATCGTTCCGTCGCCGCTGCCCGTATTGACGGTGACGGTGTAGGTCGTGCCGCTGCCATTGGTTGCGGTGACCGACGCGCCAGTCACGCCGGTCGTGGTAAGTGACCAGTCCTGCGCGGAGACGCCAGTGACGGCCTCGGAGTACGTGACGGTGAAGTCGACGCTCGCCGCATTCGTGGTTGCGGCGCCGATGCGCGTGATCGACTGTACGGTGGGTGGGGTCTTGTCGATCGTGTAGCTCTGGCCCGACGTGAAGGCTCCGCTCGTGGCGTTGCCGGCGCCGTCGACGGCACTTCCGAGGAAGTCGACACGGAGCGTGCCGTCGCCGCTGCCGGTATTGACGGTGACCGTGTAGGTCGATCCGCTTCCGGCGACATTGGCAATCGTCGCGCCCGAGACGCCGCTCATGAGGATGGAGAAGTCGTTGCTGGCAACACCGGTGACGTTCTCGCTGAACGTGACGGTGAAGTCGACGCTCGATGCATGCGTCGGAGATGAATTGGCGCGCACGATCGACTGAACGGCGGGTGCGGTCTTGTCGATCGTGTAGAACTCGCCCGTGGTGAATGTGGCGCCGAGCGGGGCGTTGTTGGATTCGCTGTGGATCGATCCGTCGTTGGCGACGTCGAGGCGGATCGTGCCGTCGCCGGTTCCGGTGCCGACGCTGACGGTGTAGACCGAGCTGTTGACCGGAGTGACGCTGATCGAGCCCGGCGTGATGCCGCCGGTCGTAGTGAGCGTGAAGTCGCCGGCATCGACACCAGTCACGCCCTGCGAGAAGGTGACGGTGAAGTCAACCGAGGCGGCGTTCGTCGGGTCGGTGCCCGCACGCGTGACCGATTGGACAGCCGGGGCGTTGGCGTCGACGAGGACGCCGGTGGTGCTGCCGACCGAGTTGAGCGTGGTGTCGCCGTCGTTGCCGAGTGCGTCGCGGATCGTGGCGCCGTTGAGATCGATGCTACCAGCCACCGCGATGCCGTCGGGGTCGGAGTCGCCGGAAGCGACGGTGTAGCGGAAGAGCAGCGCCGTGCCTGGGGAGCCCGACACGTAGTTCGCATACACGGTTCCGCTGTTGAGTGTGAGCGCGATCCGCGGCGTGCCGCTGGCCACTGTGGCGTTCTCATTGAAGTTGACGGTGAAGTCGAGATTCTGTCCCGTCGTGTAGGTGCTGTTTGCCGGTACGGCGACCGAGGTGACATTCGGGCCGACGTGATCGAGCGTGTAGGACTGGCCGGCCGTGAATCCGCCGTTCAGCGGATTGCCCGGGAGGTCCGTGATGCCGGTGCCGCTGGCATTGACATCGAGGCGAAGCGTCCCCTCGCCGGCAGCCGAACCGGCCGTGACGGTGTAGGTGTGCGCGTCGACCGGAACGACGCCGTTGATGCTTCCCGATGCTCCGCCGCCCGCAGTCAGCGCAAACGCACTCGTCGTCACCCCGCTGACATCCTCGGAGAACGTGACGGTGTAGTGAAGCGTGGGGGCATTGGTCGGATCGGCGTCGGCCCGAACGATCGAGCTAACCGTCGGCGCGATGCCGTCGACGAGAACGCCAGCGGTCGATGCGAAGGTGACCGAGGTGGCGGCGTTGTTGCCGGCGCCGTCTTTGATCGACCCGCCGTTGAGTGCGATGGAGGAGCCAGTGGTCACGCCGTCGTTGTCTGCGTTGCCCGATGCGATCGTGTACTGGAACGTCAGAGTGGCCGAGCCGGAGCCGGAGACGAGGTTTGCCTGCACCGTGCCGCCGGTATTGAGCGTCACCGGCACCGAGGGAGTGCCGATCACGATGACCGGCTCACTGAACGTGACGCTATAGTCGAGCGTCTGACCGGTGATGTGCGTGCCGTTCGCAGGGACGGTCGAGGAGCTGACAGTCGGCGCGACGGCGTCGACGAAGACGGCGGACGTCGAAGCGAACGAAACAGAGGTGGCCGCATTGTTGCCCGCGGCGTCCTTGATCGTTCCGCCATTCAGCGTGATCGAGGAATCGACGCTAATTCCGTCGGCATCGAGGTTCCCCGAGGTTACGACATAGCGGAAGGTGAGCGTGGCGGTGCCGGTGCCGGAAACGTAGGCAGCCTGCACGGCGCCGCCGGTGTTCAACGTGACGCCAACGAACGGCGAGCCCGTCTTGATGACCGGCTCGCTATACGTGACCGTGAAATCGAGGTTCTGACCGGCGACGTAGGTGCCGTTGGCAGGAACGGTCGAAGAACTAACGGTTGGAGCGATGGCGTCGACCTTCACTCCGGTGGTGCTGCCCAGGCCGTTCAGTGTGGTGAGCGCGTCGTTGCCAGCGGCATCTTTGATCGTGCCGCCGTTCGCCTCGAACGCGGCACCGACCGCGATTCCGTCCGGATCTTCGTTGCCTGTCACGACCGTATACCGGAAGAGCAGCGCCGACGAGCCGCCGCCCGAGACGTAGCTCGCGTACACGGTTCCGCCGGTGTTCAGGGTGACGGGGATGCGCGGCGTTCCGCCACCCGTGGTGACGTTGACGATCTCACTAAAGTTGACGGTGAAGTCGAGGTTCTGGCCGGCGACATATGTGCCATTTGCAGGCACGGAGACTGAGGTTACGGTTGGAGGCGTGGTGTCGATGGGCTCGCCAACCGTCCAGTCGGAGAAACTGCTGACGCCCGCCAGCGTGGCGGTGTGCGTTGCCGGCGTAACCGTGCCTGGGAAGAAGGTCGGCACTCCGCCGCTCACGCGCGCCAGTTGGTAGTTGGCCTCGTTCCCCTGCACGTCACCGGCAAGGTATTGGAACGTGAGGTCGGCGGTCGGGCCGTTCGTTGCCGTCAACGTCCAGTAACGCTGAATGGAGTTGCCCGCCGAGACATTGGGTTGCGGTGCCTGAACGGCAACCACCGTCAAGTCGAGAGGAAAAGTGCCCGCGGTGACGTTTGCGGTGACCGGCGAATAGCCGTTGGCGGTGCCGGCATCGAAGATCTTGCTGCTGGCCGCCGCGAACGTCCGTTTGAGATTGCCGATCACGTAGCTGGAGCTCGAACCGCTGGTTGTTGACGCAGTGCTCGTAAGCGCCAACGTGTTGGCGGCGGTTACGATGTTGCCGGCCGTGAGCGCCAACGTGCCGCTTAGAGTCAGGTTGCTCGCCAACGTGACGGTGATTCCGGACCCGTTAACCGCAAGGTTCGCGTATGTGGGCAGGAACACAGTCCCTGATTTGACACTCAGTCCGACGGCGGCGTAGTCCAGCAACGTCTTCGTTGCCGTAACCGTGTTCGACGAAACGGTCAGATTGTCAATTCGAAAGGTTCCTGCCGCGCTGAAGGTTCCATGCGCAGGTGCCGTGGCGCGGTCTGCCGCGCTCCCGGCAAACGGGTAAATCCTGATCGTTACGCTCGGCTGATTGTTCGCGCCTGCACCCAGGGTGAACGTTTGCGAATTGCCTGTGAAGGTAGCGCTGGTTACGATACCGGTCGACGTTGTCGTGAACGTTGTTCCGTCGGTACTGAAGAGAACCCCAACGCGGGCCGGACCCGTGCTCGACGCCTGGCTGTCGAAACTCACGGTCAGGCCGGAGAACCCCGTGGTGTTGACGACAAACTGATAGTAGAAGCCGGCCGCGACTCCCGGATCAGTGGTTGAGGGATCCCAGCCGGTTGCAGTCAAAGCCTCGCCAGCCCCTGTTGTGCCACCATTGAATGTACCTGCGCCACCGACGCCGGATATGGTTACGGTTCCGCCGACTTTCGTGAGAGCTCCGCTGCCCGTGTTTACGGACTGTTCAACGAGGTTCTCGAAGGTCGTGCGCGTGGTGTTGTTCTCGAAGTCGTAGTAAAGAATCGGTACCTGAGCTTGCGCAGCCATGCTCACCATGAATGTGCAAAGGACCGTCGCGAAAACCAGAGCGGCTCTCCTCGCGATCCCTTCGCCAAAGTTATGAGGAGCTCGGGTGAGGCCGAAGGCAAGAAGCCGCGCTGCAACGTTACGATTCGTGTTCATAGACTCTCCTGGCATCGCACCGTTCGGTCAGGAGAGGGACAGTGTCCGGGCAGAATCTCCGATCAGCGAAGTCATCCCGCACACCGCGCACCGAGGAAGTTGACGAGCTGAAGAACCGAGGGTCTCGAGGGCTGGCTCGGAGAGTACGAATAAACATGCGGGAACGCAACAAAAAAGATGAACCGAGCATGAATCTTCGGGGGATGGGACGAACCGTCGCGCTTGCTTCAAGCGCACTTCTCACTTTTGCAGGGCGGCCTAGTGGCAGCGCGCCGCGGAAAGCGGTGAGAATTGCAAGCTGACGGTTGCGATATCGGAACCGCGCATTGCAGCATCGAAACCATTGCTTCCGATGTCGAAACCAATCATTGCGGCATCGAAACCGTTGCTTTCGATATCGAAACCGATCATTGCGGCATCGAAACCGTTGCTTTCGATATCGAAACCGATCATTGCGACATCGAAACCGTTGCTTTCGATATCGAAACCAATCATTGCGGCATCGAAACCGTTGCTTTCGATATCGAAACCAATCATTGCGACATCGAAACCGTTGCTTTCGATATCGAAACCGATCATTGCGGCATCGAAACCGTTGCTTTCGATATCGAAACCAATCATTGCGGCATCGAAACCGCGGATTGCGGCATCGGAACCGATCATTCCGACTTATTACCGCCCCTTCCCGTCTTTTGACGCATTTCTCACACGCTTGGCGCGCCCGGATCAGTGTAGTGAGTGGAGCAATGCGAGTTAAAGGAGAGTCACGCCCTCTCGTAACCCCTCAGCCCCAGCGCCTGCACGATCACCGTCGCCAGCCGCCACTCTTCCTTCGCGATCGTCTCGATCAGTTCCAGATCGCGCCGGAACCTGATCATCGGTCGATTGAAGTGCTTTTTCACCGACCGGTCGTCGATGGCGCGCATGATGCGCAATTGCTTCGTTTGCAGGTCGACGACATCGAACGCCGCGATCAGGTTCGGCTCCAGCGCCGGCGCCACCTCGGCGTGCGCAAAGAGCCGCTCCGCAAACACCAGCTCGTCCGAGCGGACCCAGTAGCGCTCGCGGTCAGCGATGTTCATCGGCTCGACCAGCGGCGGACCGAAGAGCGTCATCGGCTTCGACAGGAACCCACCCGTCTTCCGCTTCACGATGATGCGTGCCGGCGAGGCGATGTTCATCGTCAGCAGCAGCCGCTCCGGTACTGACTTGTAGCGCCCCATGTGCCGTATCTCGACGTCGAGTCCCTGCCAGCGTCCTCGGATCGCGCCGTTCCACCAGATGCGTCGCGGCCCTTCCCATCCGAACGTCGTGACAAGTGCCGCCAGCCGCGCCGAAACCGCCGACGACTTCTTCGAGATCACCACCAGGCTCGCCGCCGCGACCAGAAGAGAGACGCCGATGACGATGAAGGGAACCTGTTGTTCAGTCACGCCGACAGCATAGCGGAAGGGGTCAGACCCCTTCCGGCAAGCGATACGATGGGGCGCCTATGGATCATTTCGCAGCTGCCAATCGCCGCATCCTGACGCTCAAGCCTGGCAAGGAGCGCCTCGTCGCCAATCGTCATCCCTGGATCTTCGCTGGCGCGATCGCGCGCGAGAGCGGGCCTGATAACGCCGCCCTGGCGAATCTTCTCGATCCGCAGGGCCGCAGCATCGCCTCCGGATTCCATTCGCAGCATTCGCAGATCCGCGTTCGCGCGCTGACGTTTGGCGATGAGGAGCTGACGGAGGCGACGATTCGCGAGCGAATCAAAGCGGCTATCGCGCGGCGGTCAGGCGACGGCGAAGCCACCAACGCGTATCGCCTCATCAACGCCGAGGGGGACGAGCTGAGTGGGTTGATCGTCGATCGCTACGATGACATTGCCGTCATCGAGATCGCCAACGCCGGCGTCGAGCAGCTCCAGCCGCTCATCATTGATTGTGTACAACAGGCGATCGCGCCGCGCGGCATCTGGTTCAAGAACGACATTCCGGCGCGGAAGATCGAGACGCTGCCGATGGATCCGGAGTGGATCGGAGGCGGCGAGCCAGCCGCCGAGATCCGCGAGAACGGGCTTCGTTTCCGCGTCGATGCGCCGTCGGGCCAGAAGACGGGATTCTTTCTCGATCAGCGCGAGAACCGCGCCTTGACGCGCTCGCTCGCTGCCGGACGCCGGGTGCTGAATCTCTTTTCGTACAGTGGCGCGTTCGGCGTCTACGCGGCAGCGGGCGGCGCGGCGTCCGTCGAGAACGTCGATAGCTCGACGGGCGCGATCGATCTGGCGCGGACGAATCATGCGTTGAACGGTTCCGCGGCCACGTTCACGGTCGCCGACGCGTTCGATTACGTTCGCAAGACGACGGCCCGCTACGACCTCCTGATCTGCGATCCGCCGGCGTTCGCCAAATCGCGCGGCGACATCGACCGCGCCGCCCGCGGCTACAAAGACATCAACCTCTTCGCCATGAAGCTCCTCGACCCGGGCGCGCAGATGCTGACGTTCTCGTGCAGCGGCCACATGTCGCTCGACCTCTTCCAGAAAGTGATCTTCTCCGCCGCGCAGGATGCCGGCCGGCGCATTTCATTCGTTCGCCGGCTGACCGCTGCGCCCGATCACCCCGTGTCGCTCTTCTGTCCGGAAGGGGAGTACTTGAAAGGGTTCCTGTTGGAAGTACATTGAGTTGCGCGCCTTCATTCGCATGCTTCACTTGCAACATTGAAAGGATCGAATCATGAACACACCAAGCGCTCTTCGCGAACACATCGTCGCACTCCTCCACGGCGGCCACGCGCATCAGGACTTTGACTCTGCCATCGCCGAGGTGCCTGTCGACAAGCGGGGAGAGCGTCCTGACGGCGCGCCGCATTCACCGTGGGAACTGCTCGAGCACATGCGCATCGCGCAAACGGACATCCTCGAGTACGCGCGGGGAGACGCTACGTACGTCGAGCTCGATTTTCCGTCCGGCTACTGGCCGTCGTCACCGCAGCCTCCGAGCGATGCGGCGTGGGACGAGAGCGTGGCGAAGTTCCGTGCCGATCACGCGGCGCTCGTCGCGATGGTGAACAACGAGTCCTTCGACCTCCTGGCCGACATCCCCCGCGGCGGTGCCACATGGCTGGCCAAGATCCTCCTCGCCGCCGACCACAACACCTACCACCTCGGGCAGCTCGTGCTCGTGCGTCGGATGCTAACGGGGAAGTAAAACCCAACCACAGAGACACAGAGGTCACAGAGAAAGTCTGAGTGTCTCTGTGGTTCATTTTCTGTCCACTGAATCGCCCGTACATCGGATCGCGATTCCCAACCGTATGATCCAACCGGAGGACGTACGGATGGCACTCGCCAAGGCTTTGCTTGCGGAAATGGAACAGGAAGGGAAGTCGACGGTGCGGATGCTGGAGCGCGTGCCGATGGATCAATTGGGTTGGACGCCGCACGCGAAGTCGATGTCGCTGGGGCGGCTGGCGTGGCACGTCACGTCGATCCCTCAGATTGCGTTGCGCGTGCTCAGCGCGTCGACGTTTGAAGTGAGCAACGCAGGTCCGGCGCAGTTGCCAGAGAATCCCTCGTTCGTCGACACGTATCAACGCAACCTCGAAGCGGCGATGGCGATGATCGGAGCGATGGACGACGACGAGCTCAAGTCGCCGTTCACGCTCGCCCGTAACGGCCAGGTGCTGAACGAAACGCGCAAGATCGTGATCATCCGCTCGATCCTGATGAACCATTCCTATCACCATCGCGGGCAGTTATCGGTTTATCTGCGCATGCTCGATGTGCCGCTGCCGGCGATTTACGGGACGAGTGCGGATGAGGTGATGTGAGGAGTGCGGGCGTCTCGCCCGCGGCCCACGGGGCGTCCTCGCCCCGGGGGTTGGATATCGCGCGAACGGTGGCGGCGGCAAATTCGGAAGGGACGAGCTCGAGTAAGGCGCTTGAGACCCACATCGCAACGGGCTCCGTTCGTAGCTCTGCAAATGTAGCGCGACAAGAGCAGTCGGGCGGGGACGCCCGACTGCCCGCGAGCGAGACGCTCGCACTCCAATAGAATATCCCCATGAAAATCGTGGCTGGGGACATTGGAGGGACGAAGGTCCTGCTGCAACTCGTCGATGTATCGCAGGCGGGACGGCTCGTGTCGGCGGAGGAACGCTACGAAAGTAACGCGTACGCGACGTTCGATGCGATGCTCAAGGCGTTCTTCGATGCGCATGTCGCTGGTCCCGTCGCAGCGGCCTGCTTCGCCGTCGCGGGGCCCGTCTTCGGCGATCACGCCGAGGTGACGAACCTGACGTGGAAGATGGACGCGACGGCGCTGGCGAAGGCGTTCTCCATCGGACGCGTCTCCCTCATCAACGACTTCTATGCCATCGCCCTCGGCGTTCCGATTCTCGCGCACGGCGACTTTCTCGTCCTCAACGCGGGATCGCGCGTCAACTTCGGACCGATCGCTATTCTCGGCGCCGGCACCGGGCTCGGCCAGGCCAATCTCGTTCACGAGGGAGCCAAGTGGAACGTTGTTCCGTCCGAGGGGGGGCACGCCGATTTCGCGCCGCAGGATGAAGAGCAGACGCGCCTCTTCCTTTCGCTCCACGCGAAGTACGGTCACGTGAGTTGGGAGCGCCTGCTCTCGGGAGCTGGGCTCGTCAACATCCACAACTTTCTGACCGGCGAGGAGCGGCCGTACGACGAGACGCTGCCGATGGAGATCGCGAAAGCGCTCGCAGCGGGCGATGAAGTCGCCGTTCGCACGTTCGCCATCTTCGTCGACATCTACGGTGCCGAGGCGGGGAACATGGCGCTGCGGCTGCTGGCCCGAGGAGGCGTGTATCTCGCCGGCGGAGTCGCTGCGAAGAACGTCGAGCAGTTCACCGACGGACGATTCATGCAAGCGTTTCTGCGCAAGGGACGTTTCCAGCACATCCTGGCCGACATCCCCGTGAACCTGATCACGAACCCGAAAGTCGGACTCCTCGGTGCCGCGGAGATGGCGGCGAGGATGGTGTGAGGCAGAGATCAGAGACAAGAGATCAGAGACAAGGATGCGGTCTGCTGACCTGATCTCTGTCTCTTAGGAATCGCATCCGCTCCTCATCCGTTCACGCCGCGGCAGGTTGCATCAGAAATCGAAGACAGGAGATAAGAGACAAGGATTCGGCGTCTGCTTACCTGATCTCTGATCTCTGCTTTCCTGATCTCTGCTTCCCAGAGGAGTCAACACACACATGGGTCTTTCAGTCGGAATCGTCGGGCTGCCGAACGTCGGCAAGTCGACGATCTTCAACGCGCTCACCGCCGCCGGGGCGCAGAGCGCGAACTATCCCTTCTGCACGATCGAGCCGAACGTCGGCATCGTGCCCGTCGTCGATCCGCGGCTCGACAAGCTTGCCGAGCTGGCGCAGAGCAAACAGACCGTCTACACCGACCTCCGCGTCGTCGATATCGCCGGCCTCGTGCGCGGTGCATCGAAAGGGGAGGGACTGGGCAATCAGTTCCTCGCCAACATCCGCGAGACCGACGCCATCCTTCACGTCGTCCGCTGTTTCGATGATCCGAACGTCGTGCACGTCGAAGGCTCCGTCGATCCGGAGCGCGACATCGAGGTGATCGAGACGGAGTTGTTGCTCGCCGATCTCGACGCCGTGAGCAAGAAACTCGACCGCGTTGCGCGGCTCGCACGCGTCGGGCAGAAAGAGTACGTCGCGCAGGCAGAGGCTCTGGAAAAGGCGAAGGCAGCAATCGATGCAGGGACGCCGTTGCGCGCGGTCGACTTCACCGAGGAGGCTGCCGAGTCGTTGCGCGAGCTGAACCTGATCACGCTCAAGCCGGTTCTCTACGTCGCCAACGTCACCGAATCCGACCTCGGCAAGGACACACCGATGTTGCAGAAGGTACGCAGTGTGGCTGCGCAGAAGAAGGGCGAGATCGTCGTCATCTGCGGCGAGCTCGAAGCACAGATCTCCCAGTTGCCGCCCGCTGAGCGCGCCGACTTCCTCAACGAGATGGGACTCCAGGAGTCAGGCCTGAGTGCACTCATTCGCGCTGCGTACAAGCTCCTCGATCTCGAGACGTTCTTCACCGCCGGCCCGAAAGAAGCGCGTGCGTGGACGATCAACAAAGGATCGAAGGGACCGCAGGCGGCCGGCAAGATTCACAGCGACTTCGAGCGTGGCTTCATTCGCGCCGAAACGATCGCTTACAACGATTACGTATCCCTCGGCGGCGAGCCCGGCGCGAAAGCAGCCGGGAAGATGCGCAGCGAGGGAAAGGATTATGTCGTCCAGGACGGGGACGTGATTCTGTTTCGATTCAATGTGTAGGTCGCGAATTACTAACGATGCCATTCACCATCCTCTCTGACGAGGGCCTTCCGATCCGCGGCGACCTCGACGTGCCGGCCGGGGCGAAAGCGCTCGTCGTCATCGTGCACGGCTTCAAGGGATTCAAGGACTGGGGCTTCTTTCCGTGGCTGGGCGAGATGCTCTGCAACGACAAGTTCGCCGTCTGCCGCTTCAACATGTCGCGAAGCGGGATCGGCGAGCAGCCCGACATCTTCGACCGGCTCGACCTCTTCGCGGAAGATACGTACTCGGGGCAGATCGCCGACCTGCAGAAGGTCGTGCGCTTCTGTCAGGAGCGCGTCGATGCGCCGACGTTCCTGGTCGGCCATTCGCGCGGCGGTGGCGTCGCACTTCTGGCCGCTGATGGGATTGCGAACCTATCCGGCATCGTGACGTGGAGCTCGATCGCGCGCACTGACCGATACGACGACGCCACGAAGTCGATGTGGCGCCGTGTCGGATACGTCGAGATCGAGAACAGCCGCACGAAGCAGATCATGCGGATGTCGACGCGGATGCTGGACGACATCGAAGCGAATCGCGACCGCCTCGATATTCTCAAGAGCACGACGCAGATCGAGCAGCCTATTCTCGTTATCCACGGCGCCCGTGACGAGAGCGTGCCGGCCGCCGAATCGCTCGAGATCGCCTCGTACGCACGCGACGCCTCCCGCGTCATCATCGCCAAAGCAAGCCACAGCTACAACGCCATCCATCCGCTGATTCACGTCCCGTTCGAACTGAGCATGGCCGCCGCCGTGACGTCGCGGTTCATCAGCGTGTATTCGTAGGCTCGGAAGGCGAATTACACAGAGACACAAAGGGCACAGAGGCTCTTTCTTTGTGTCCTTTGTGTCTTTGTGGGAAAGGGTTTGCTACTCGCCAGCCGGCTTCGGCCGCGGTCCACCGCGACGACGGCGACGACGGCGAGGCGCACCAGCAACCGCGGCAGGCTGTTCATCCGGCCCATCGTCGTCGAGATCTGGTTCGAGGATTGCGGTCTCTGCCGGCTTCACGCGGTCGTGCAGTTTGTCTTCATCCAATAGCCACACCCACTGCGTCGATGCTGTCTTCGCCTCAGGCGGTGCTGCCGGACGCTCGCGTCGCGGCTGTGGTTGAGGACGCGCAGGGCGAGCGTCGCGAATGGCTGGCTGCGGGCGGCGCTCGACGGCGGGCGGCGCTTCGGCGCGTTTGAGTCGCACGAGTACTTCCTCGCTGAGACGACGATTGACTGAAATCAGATCGGCGACGAGTCCGATCAACAGCGTTTGGAAGCCGATGATGAGAAAGACCGCAGCCAGGATCAGTGACTGAATGTGCCCGGCGCGGTCGCCCTGCATAAAGTGCCAGACGAAGCGGCCGCCGAGGATGGTGCCGGCCAAAAGAAGAACAGCCCCGATCGTGAAGAATGTCTTCAGCGGCTTGTAGATCGTGTAGATGCGGAAAATCGTTGCGGCCGACTTGCGAAGGTAGGTGCCGATGCCGTGATAGAGACGCGACGGGCGCGTCGGCGCGTTGGTGCGCACCGGCACTGATTGCACGCCGAGGTTGCGGTTACCGGCCTGAATGATGGTTTCGAGCGTGTAGGTGAAGGGATTGAAGACGTTGATCTGTGTCGCTGCATCGCGCGAGAAGGCCCGGAAGCCGCTGGTGACGTCGCCGACGCGCAGTCCGGAAGCGAGTCCAACAGTCCGGCTGCCGATGCGTTGCAAGAGACGTTTGATCGCCGACATGTGCGGCGACTTGGCCACTTCGCGGTCGCCGATCACGACGTCCGCGGTGCCGCGCATGATGGGGGAGATGAGCTTCGGGATGTCGCTGCCGGCGTACTGATTGTCGGCGTCGGTGTTGACGATGATGTCGGCGCCGAGGCGGAGGGAGGCATCGATGCCGGCCAGGAATGCCGAGGCCAGGCCGCGATGGCTCTTGAGTTGAACGACATGCGTCGCGCCCGCTTTTCGCGCCGCGGCGGCGGTGTTGTCTGACGAGCCGTCGTCGACGACGAGCGTCTCGATGGCCGTGATGCCGTCAATTTTCTTCGGGATGTCGCGAAGCGTCTGGGCGATCGTCGCTTCTTCGTTGAAGGCTGGTATTTGAACGATAAGCTTCATGCAGTGTGTAGTGAATCCGTAGATTAGTCGATTAGTGGAGTGATCAGTAGATTGGTGGCGAATCCACTAATCTACGCAGCGCCTATGTCCGCCGCCGTCAAAGTTTCCGTCATCATGCCTGTGGAGCGAATCGGCGGCGACGCGGAACGCGCGATCGAGTCGGTGCTGCGTCAGGAGGCGCCGTTCGCGTTCGAGCTGATTCTCGTCTCGGCGGCGCCATTGACGATACAGCCAAGGAACGCGCTACGGAACGTCATCGAGCCGGATCGTAATCCCGCAACTCGAAGAAATCGAGCAGTTTCCGAGTCGCAGGGGGAGATCCTGGCCTTCATCGACGACGACGCCACCGCTGACGCTGGCTGGCTCGCCACCGCCGTCGGCTATCTCGATGCTCATCCCGACGTCGCCGTTCTGGGCGGCCCCGATCCCGCTCCCGCCGGCTCGACGCGCGCCGAGCTCATCGCGGAAACCTTGCTGGCCACGCCGTTGATCGGCAGCGGCCTGGCCTGCCACGAGAACAGGCCCGGCATCTTTCCGGTGATGAGCGCGAGCGACATCGCGCTGGTGAACCTGTTCGTTCGCCGCAGCGCCTTTCGCGGATTCGATGAGTCGATCGGCTACATCGGCGAGGATACATCGCTGATCGCCTCGCTCATCCCCGCGGTCGTCTATCACTCCGGCGTCCGCGTGTTTCACCGCCGTCGCCCGTTCCCCGGCCCCTATCTTCGCCAGCGATGGCGCTATCGAGTGAAGACGGGGGAGATGCTGCGCCGCGGTTCGGCGCCGTACGCCAAGAATCGAAAGATCTGGGCCTTCCTCATCGTCGGGACGATGGCGATCCTCGCGTCTCCGATCGCGATCGTCCCGTATTTCGTCTTCACGCTGATCCTCGGCTCGCGCGTCACCCGCCTCCCGAAGCGCGACTGGATCGTGCTGCCGTTTGCGTTCGCCGCGCATCACGCCGTCTACTTCGCCGGCATCCTGTGGGGGGCAATGCGCGGGAGCGCGCGTTAGTCCGGGTGTCACGCGAAGCCGCGAAGAACGCGAAGTGGAGAAACGAAGTTACTCGAAGCCGCGAGGGCGCTCGTCCAGCGCCGAGGCCATGTCGATCAGGCCTGATGCGAAGATTGGGTTGCTTGTGCTCAGCCGCAGAGGCTTTTTCTGATCGGACTTGATGGCGATGGTGTTGGTGTCGGCGTCGACCGCCACTTCGAACACCTTTGGCATCGCTACCTCGGTATGCTTCCGTTCTTCGGCAATGAGCCGCTTGTTCGTGATGATCAGCATGCCGGTGTCGAGCGGCGCCTGGTGGATGCAGTACTCCTGAAACGCCAGCGGGATCGGCGATTGTGCGTGAGGCATGCCGCCGATGACTGCGCGCAGGCTGCGAAACTGTTCGATCGCGTTCGTTTCGGCGGGGACGTCTTCTTCGGTGAGCCCAAGTCCCTCGCGCAGTTTGAGAACCTCGGCCTCCTGCGCGGTGCCGAGGCGGTCGTCGGCGAGGAGATGCCAGACGATCGTGGCGTAGAGATCGCGCTTCACGGCGTGAACGTCTTCGGGCGTCAAACCGGCGGCATCGCCGGCATCGCTGAGAAGCTTCGAGATGGCGGCCGATTCGGCGACGCCGCGTGCCGAGAGCTCTTCGAATCCGACCTGGAGCAGAACGCGCTTCGCGGTGGGCGCCCAGATGTCGTAGGCGAGATCGAGCGATTCACGCTCGCCGCGAAGCGCGATCAAGGCGTTTTCTCCGCGGTCGACGAGAAGGTGCTCCAGCGCTTTCGTGTACCAGGTGAGGAGTTGCTGATTGCGCGCAACGGCGGCTTCGCGCTCCAGGCGCTCGCGCTCTTCGCGGTCGTGGATCTGGCGCCGCTGTTGCGCGGTCATCACGATCGGAACGGCGATGCAGATTGCGCCGAGGATGATCTCGACCCATCCTTGCGGCCCTTTGCGAATCAGAACGCTGAAGCCGAGGAGGATCAGGAGCACGCCGAAGCCCATGAGCGCCAGGAAACCGAAGCTGCGCGGTGTGCCGTCGGGCTTCAATGATGTCCAGAACGGCGTCTGACTGATGCTGGGCGCAACGGGGAGACTCGGCCCGACCACGCGTTCGGTGTCGCCGAAGAAGAAGCCGTCGTTGCGCCGGCGAACGAATTCGCCGTTCGGTCCGGAGCTGAGCGCCAGATCGTCGTCGATGGCGTCGAGCGCACGCCGCGTGGAGACGCCGAAACGAATGGGGCCGAACGCGAGTTGCTTCTCAACGTAGTACGTCATCGGTAGCCGCCTCTGCTGTGTGCGGACTTGATGCCAGCCACCGATTCTTTACTTCAGGGTGTACAGGTAGGCGGCGATGTCGCGCGCCTCGTCGGGCTTGATGCCGAGGTTGGGCATGATGTTCAGCGTGCTGACAGTCTGGGGATTCAGCAGATACTGAGTCAGGTTCTGCGGATTGTTCGGCAGCTTGCCTGCGATTAATGGGCGCACCGCCACGTGCTCGAGCGACGGCCCGACCTCGCCTCGGGGTCCCTCGATGCCGGGAACGGAATGACAGGCCGTGCAGCCGTACTGCGTGATGAGCTGCTTGCCTTTTGCAGGATCACCGGCAGTGGAAGGCTTCGACTCCTGCCGGCTGCAAGCGGCTCCAAGAAGCACAAGGGTAACGATCAAGATTCGGTTCAAACGATTTCCTTTCGGCGAAAACGTAATGCCAACAATACCGCGGGCTTTGAGATGTGGACGGCTTATCGTGATCGCCGAAGCAAAGGCCACCACAGAGGCCGATAACTCGGAGGGTGTCTCTGTGACCTCTGTGCCTCAGTGGTGACCGGTTTTTCAAAACTGGCCCACTACCTGTCGCTCTCGAAGGTGATTCCTTCATCGCGATAGACTCACCACCGATGAGCGCGCTCTACGCACTGGCGGCATTTGCCATGACTCTGGCCGGCGGCGCGTTCGCCTTCCGCTACCGGCAGTACCTCCTTTACATCATGGCGTTCTCGTCGGGATTGCTGATCGGCGTTGCCTTTCTCGATCTGGTGCCCGAGGTGTTTGAGCTGGCGCATCTGCACACGATTGATATTCGCGTGCTGATGCTGACGCTGATCATGGGCTTCCTGGCCATCTTCCTTCTCGAGAAGCTGACGATCATCCACAGCGAGAAGCAGCACGACGAGCCGGGCCATCATCACAACGTCGGCCTTGTCGGAGCGATCGGATTGTCCTTCCACAGTTTTCTCGACGGACTGGCGATCGGAGTCGGATTCAAGGCTGGGACGCAGGTCGGGCTGGTCGTGCTGCTGGCGGTCGTCGCACACGATTTTGCGGATGGGCTGAACACCGTCACGTTCATGCTGGCGACGCGCAACAGCCGGTGGCGCACCGGCGCGCTGCTGGGCATCGACGCCATCGCGCCGGTACTCGGCGCGCTCTGCGCGGGCGTGTTTTACATCGCGCCGCGCGTCCTGGCCTTCCAGCTCTCGTTCTTCGCCGGCTTTCTTCTCTACCTCGGCGCGAGCGATCTCCTTCCGCAGGTTCACGCGCGAACGCGCGGCGCGCTCATCGCCGTGACGATCGCCGGAGTGGTGGTGGCCGGACTTCTCGTTTTCGCGCTGCAGCCGGCATGAAGTTTCCGATTCGTTGGAGTGACCGCACCGCGCTCGCGCTTCTCATCGCGCTGCTGGTGGTTGCCTATGGGGACATCCTCTTTCTCGGGCGCGGCTTCTACATCAGTGATCTGAGCGTCTATCACTACCCGATGAAGCACGTGGTGCGTGAGGCCGTTCGCAGCGGTGAGTTTCCTTACTGGAACCGGCTCTACTCCGGAGGGGCGCCTCTCGCGGCCAACCCGGCGTACGAGCTTTTCTACCCGCCGCAGTGGCTCGTCTACGTGCTGCCGTTTCACTTCGGGTTGCAACTGCATGTGCTCCTGCACTTCGCCATCGCCATGGCCGGCATGCTTCTGTTGCTCCGGCGCCTCGGCCTATCGATCGCAGCCGCAGCATTCGGGAGCATCGCATTCGTTTTTTGCGGCAGCTACGTGTCGCTATCGTCGAAGCTCCCCATCCTGTTTTCGATCTCCTGGATGCCGCTCGCGCTCTGGCTCCTGATGCGCTTTGCGGAAGAGCGAACGGCCCGGCGCCTGCTGCCGCTGGCGTTCGTGCTGGCGATGCAACTCCTGCTAGGCGAGCCGGCTGGGGTGATGCAGACATGGGCCATCATCGGCGGCTGGGCGTTGCTGCGGTTTTTGCGGAGCCGGCAAAAGAAAGCAGAGGCGAAAGGGATCGCCGCCACGCTCAGTGTGGCCATGGCGGCGGCGATCCTCATCGCTGCGGTGCAACTCCTGTCGGCCATCGATTTCGTTCGCGATACCGTGCGTACCAGAGCCTTCGACTTTCGCGTCGTGTCCAACTGGAGCACGCCGCCCGTGCGGCTGGTCGAGCTCATACTGCCGGGCGTTTTCCGGCACGTCGCCGCAGCGAGCGGGAACGCGTTCATCACCACGATCTATCCGTTCCGCAACGATGCCTATCTGACCGAAATCTACGCCGGTCTCCTGATCGTGCTGCTCGCGGCGGCGGGCGTCTTAGCGGGAGTGCGTGGCCGCTGGTTGTTCCTCGGCACGGCTGCAGCGAGCATCACCCTGGCGATGGGCGATCACACGCCTCTGTTGCGCGTGCTCTACGACACCGGCATCCTGTCTTCGTTCCGGTTTCCGGAGAAGTTCCTGCTCACCGCGGCGTTCGCGATCGCCGTCTGGAGCGCGGTCGTCTTCGACCGATTGTTGGAGGGAGACCACCGCCTGATCCGGTGGGCTTCCGGTCTGGCAATCATCTGGCTGGGCATCTCGATGGCTCTGCTCGGCCGTTCTTCGGACGGCGGCGCCCTCGGAACGGCACACTACTTCGTCATCAACTGCGTTCGCGCCGCGTTGGTCGCCGTCTGGCTCTGGTTTGCCCGGACACAGCGAGGGCGCGCCATGGCCGCGGCCGGCGTGTTGCTCCTCGCCGCGGACCTCTGGTACGGCACTCTCAATGCTGTTCCGCGCGAGCGGCGCGAGTTCTTCGATCCCGCGCCGGCCGTGGCGAACATTGACGCATCTGCTCCATACCGCGTATTCAACGAAGTGGCGTGGTTGGGCTGGGAGGGCGATCCGCTCGTCAATGAGATGTTTAACATCGCACAAGGGCCGGCCTTCTCCTGGGTGATGCGCAACAGCGTTTTTCCGGAGCTTCCGGCGCTGCGCGGCCTGGCGGTGACGATGGAAGACGACATCGACCTGACCTCTCTCAGGAACACGGACGACTTCCGGCAAGCGTTCAAGGGGACGCGATCGAGCCGTATCCCAGATGCCGACGAGCCCTACGCGCGAATGGCGAATGTTGGTTGGCGCGTGCGGCAACGGCCGCTCGATGATGCCCTGCGCCAGCAGATTCTGACCGACGCCAGCAAGGCGGTGACGGTCGAGGTCGTGCCGTCGACGCGTGCGCCGCGCTATGCATTCGCGGGAAGGCTGGAGCGCGCGCCGGACCCGAGCGGATTTCGCTATGCCGTCGAAAGCAATGCCGCCGATCCCTCGGTCGCCTACATCGACGCGGATGCGTTTTCTCCTGCGCCCGGCCGCGTGACCGGTTTTCGCGAAACGGCGAACACTGCCAGCATCGACGTTGTCGCCACCGGCCGCACGTTTCTCGTGGCCAGCGTCACCGGCCATCGTTACTGGTCCGCCATGATCGATGGGCAGCCGGCGCGGCTGGTCGCCACGAATCTGGCGTTTCAGGGAGTCGAGGTTCCGGCAGGTGCACACACGATCAACATGCGTTATCGCAATCCGCTTGTCCCGATCGGCGGTGCGATCTCGATCCTCTCGCTGGCGGCGTTGTCTGTCGCGGCGTGGTTTCGGCGTGCTGATTAGAACCGTGACAAGTCTCTCGTTCCAATAAACCACCGCAGCTACAATTCCGGAACATGAAACGCCTGCTTGCGCTGCTTCTTCTTCTCGCCGCTTCCGCTTACGCCCGCAACATCACCGAGAAAGATCTCTTCAAGTTCAACTGGATCGGTGATCCGCAGCTCTCGCCGGACGGATCGCAGGTCGCCTTCGTACGCGTGACCGTCGACGAGAAGAAGGACACCTACAACACCGCCATCTGGGCAGTGGCGGCGCGCAGCGGGGCTGAGCCCCGGCGGATCACGAACGGACCTCGCGACGCCTCGCCGCGCTGGTCGCGCGACGGCAAGCTGCTGGCGTTCACGCGCTCGCTCGACAAAGACGGCAAGCCGCAGCCGTCGCAGGTTTGGGTTCTGCGCTTCGACGGCGGTGAGCCGCACGTACTGACCGCGCTACCGAAGGCTGCCGACTCGATCGCCTGGTCGCCGTCAGCGAACACGATCGCGTTCACCGCCACCACGAAGCCGGATGATCTCGATAAGAAAGACGAAAAGAAGAAGGATGACGAGCACGAAAGCGACGTACGCATCATCAATCAGGCCGTCTACCGCGCGAACGGCGCCGGCTACCGCGACGCATCGCGCGACACGCACATCTGGACGATCGATGTCCCCGATACGCTCGGCAGCGACGAAGCCCTCCCGAAACCGAAGCAGCTAACCTCGGGCGAGTTCGACGAGCGCGATGTGACCTGGAGTCCCGACGGATCGCAGATCTACTTCACCTCCAATCGCGTGCGCGAGTCGTACTTCGACCGCCGCGATACCGATCTCTACGCGATTCCGGCCGGCGGCGGCGAAATGAAGAAGGTCGCCGACATCGAAGGTCCGATCGGCTCGTACTCGGTGAGTCCCGACGGCAAGTGGATCGCCTTCGCCGGCGAGATGAACAACCCGGTGCACTCGTACGACCAGCCCGATCTCTGGCTCGTGGCAACGGCACCCGGCTCCGCGCCGCGGAACCTCACCGCCTCGTACGACTACGACATCCTCTCCGGCGTCGGCGGCGACCAGCGCGCACCGCGCGGGGGAGGGGGAGGTGCGCGTCCGGTCTGGAGCGACGACGGCAAGACGATCTACGCCGTCAGTGCCGAAGAGGGGCACGTCAACTTCAAGCGTATCGACGCGGCTACTGGCAAGCTCACGCCATGGACGAGCGGCAATCACGACATCCAGAGCTATTCGATCCGCGGCGGGAAGACCGTCGCGCTCATCTCCACGCCGACGATCATCGGCGATCTCTATCTCGTCGCCGCCGACGGTGCGATGACGCGCCTCACGAACATTAATGACAAGTTGATGCGCGAGGTGACGCTCACCGAGCCGGAAGAGATCTGGTACACGAGCTTCGACGGCAAGAAGATCCAGACCTGGGTGCAGAAGCCGCCCGACTTCGACGCCGCGAAGAAGTATCCGCTCATCCTCAACATCCACGGCGGTCCGCACTCCGCGTACGGCTACACGTTCGATCACGAGTTTCAGTGGATGGCGTCGAAGGGTTACGTCGTCCTCTATCCGAATCCGCGCGGGTCGACGTCGTATGGCCAGGATTTCGGAAACATCATCCAGTACCACTATCCCGGCGACGACTTCAAGGACCTGATGGCCGGCGTCGATGCGGTGGTCGCGCGCGGCTACATCGATCCAAAGAAACTCTGCGTGACCGGCGGAAGCGGCGGCGGGCTGCTCACCGACTGGGTTGTCACGCAGACGGACCGCTTCGCCGCAGCCGCCGCGCAGCGCGACATCGCCGACTGGTCGACGTTCTGGTACGTCGCCGACTTCTCGCAGTTCCAGCCGTCATGGTTCCGCAAAGCGCCGTGGGAGGATCCAAAGGATTACGTGATGCGCTCGCCGATCACCTACATCGACCGCGTGAAGACACCATTAATGTTGATCCTCGGCGAAGCCGACTACCGCACCCCTCCGATGTCGGGCGGCGAGATGATGTTCCGCGCCCTCAAGTACCGCCACATCCCGACCGTGATGGTTCGTTTCCCCGACGAATCGCACGAGCTCTCCCGCAGCGGCAAACCGTGGCACCGCATTGAACGCCTCGAACACATCGTCGGCTGGTTCGACCATTGGGTGATGGGCGTGCCGAAGCCGGAGTACGAGGAAGGCCTGCGGAAGTAGGGGGTTTCATCTGCGTACATCTGCGCTTATCTGCGGACAAGGCTTTATCCGCAGATGACGCAGATGTACGCAGATTGACTACTTTGCGTCCGGGAACGACACCACCTTGTTCTCGATCGGCTTCACGGTCTTGAGATAGTCGTAAAGCGCGCCGAGGTCTTGCTCGGTCATTTGGGAGAAGGCGAGCCAGGGCATGACTGTATTTCGTCCCGCGGGTGCGTCCGGTGCGGTGTTCGCGTCCATCGAAGCGAAGGCTTTGAAGCGGCCGATGAACTCTTCCTTCGTCGCGTGGGACATGTAGGTGCCAGGCGTCGATGTCAGGTTGGCTGTGAAGTTGCGGCCCCACGGTCCCTTCATCTCCCATCCGCCGGAGTACGCCTTCTCGGCGATGCGCGTCCCCTTGTCGTCGTGCGGCGTGTGGCACTCGTAGCAGCCACCGATCGTGGAGAGATATTTTCCGTAGGCGAGGCTGTCGTGCGGATCGGGAGTCGGCACCACGCCATCGACCGGTTTCGGTGCGAACTTCACGAAGAGGTTGACGGGGAAGTTGATGTGCTTGGCCGGGACGCCTTTGTGGATCGGTTTGAGGGTGCGCAGGTAGACGACGACCGATTTCACATCATCGTCGCTCATGCTGCGCATGTGCTCGTACGGCATCATCGGAAACAACGCCTCACCGTTGCGGTCGATGCCTTCGCGGATGGCGCGAATGATCTCGCCGTCCGTCCAATTGCCCAGGCCGAACTCATGGTCCGAGGTGAGGTTCTGCGCGGCAACGACTCCGGGGAAGCCGATCTTCTCGTCGAAGATGTATCCCCCTTCGCCCTCCGTTCCCGGCTTGACGGGAATCCCGAACTTGATGATGTGGTCGGAATGGCACCCAAGACAATCCGCGACGTGCTCGACGAGATACGTGCCGCGCGCCAGCCGCTCCGGCGTTGCCTCGATCTTCTCGGTTGACGCTGGCCGGGATGCCGGCTTTCGCACCGACAGCCAGATCACGAGGCCGGCGATCAACGCGATGACGATCAACACAAGTCCACCCACGATCTTCAGAAACGTTTTCATTGATGCTTCCTCCGAGTTGGAACGATTGGCTCCATTTTACGGGAGAATTCGCGTTATGCGTTTCCCGATGATTGCTTCTCTGCTCCTCGCCGCCACCCTGCAGACGAACGTTGCCGACGTGACGAAAGTCTACGAACGCGACTACGCATCGCGCCTCGTGCCGCTGCTGTCGGAAGTGCTGCGCTTTCCGACGACGCAGTTCGACACGGATGGCCACGCCGCGCAAAAGGAATGGATTGCGAAAGCGGCGCATGACCTCGGACTGACGTATCGCGACGCGGGGCCTGTCGACGAGATCGAGCTCTCGGGTCCCGCCGGTGCGCCGGTTCTCGGACTGATGGTGCACGGCGACGTGCAACCGGTCGATGCCGACGCGTGGTCGGTCTCTCCGTTCTCCGGGAAGGCCGATGACACGTATGTTTATGGCCGCGGATCGGCGGACGACAAAGGTCCGCTCGTACAGGCGCTGCTGGCGATGAAGGCTCTCGAGCAGAGCGGCATCAAACGCACGCACACCGTCCGGCTGCTCGTCGGAAGCGACGAGGAGTCGGGCAACACCGACGTGGCGACGTATCTCAGATCGCATCAGGCGCCCGACTACACGCTCGTCCTCGACTCCGGATTTCCGGTCATCGTCGGGGAGAAAGCGTGGAACTCGCTTTCAGTCACGACCGACGCGCTGGCGGAGCGCGGGCCCTCGGCGAAGCCGTACGCGGTGAGCTACCTCGATGCCGGTCTGGGAACGAGCATCGTTCCAGAGCGCGCCGAGGTGAAGCTGCGTTGGAAGGAAGGGACGGTGTTGAACTGGCAGCCGCTGATCGACGCTGTCACCGCGGCGCCGAGGTCGCCCGATACGCGCATCGCGACGCAGGCGGATGGCGAGATTCTGCGCATCGTTGCCTACGGTCACTCCGCGCATGCCGGCGTGAATCTGGAGGGTGGACGCAATGCGCTCGTCGCACTCGCCGACGCGCTTGCGGGCAAGCTGCCCCGCGGAGGTGCGAATGACCTTCTCACTTTCGCACGCACCGCTGGCAAGGACCTCTACGGCACCGGCCTCGGCATCACCGACAGCGACCCGATCTGGGGCCGCTACGCCGTCAACGTCGCCACGATCAAGCCGAGCGCCGATGATCCGAAGAAATCGACACTGACGATCAACATCCGCCGCATCCCGCCGCGCAAAGGTCCGCAACTGAAAGCGAAGATGGACGCGTTCGTGGCCGCATTCAACAAGCGAACGGGCGCATCGCTGGTCGCTACCGGCTTTTACGACGACGAACCGCTCGAATTCGATCCGAAGTCGAAGCTCGTGCGTCGGCTACTGGCCGACTACGGTGCAGCGACTGGATCCGCGAATCCGCATCCCGCAATCTCCGGCGGCGGGACGTACGCGAAACGCCTTGCTAACGCCATCGCCTTCGGCATGTGGTTCCCCGACAAACCGTATCCCGGCCACGACGTCGACGAAAAGAACCCGATCGCCGATCTGCAGAAGGGGACACGCGTGCTGATCCGTGCGTTGGTCGATATCGCGACGGGGCCGAAGATCACCGCCCCGTTCAAGCCATAGTGACCCCTTCCGCCAAATCCGTCAGCGAAGGATTGCGACGACGACTTCGAGCAACTGATCGCTCAGTCGTTTCTGCTCTGTGGAAGCGAGGTGTACGTAGGTCGGACTCTCTAGTCCGACAGGAACGCGATGTCGGACTGGAGAGTCCGACCTACGTATAGCTTCGTTTCAGCCGCAGCCTGCCGTTACCCCGCGAACCTCTGCAAGCATCCCAACACCAGCGCCGTGAAGTCTTTCTGCACGCGCGACGTCGTGTCCATCACTTCCTGATGCGTCAGTTTCTGTTTCAGGATTCCGGCGGCCATGTTCGTGATGCAGGAGATTCCGAGCACCGGGATCTGCATCTGGGACATGGCGATGACCTCGGGGACCGTCGACATGCCGACGGCGTCGGCGCCGAGGTGGCGGAAGGCGCGGATCTCGGCGGGCGTCTCGTACGTCGGTCCGGACAGCGCCAGGTAAACGCCTTCCTGGATCAGTTGTCCGAGCTCGCGGGCAACGTCTTTGGCGATATCACGCAGCGATTCCGGATAGGCCTCGGTCATGTCGGGGAAACGGACGCCGAGGTCGTCGTTGTTCGGTCCGCGCAACGGGTTCGCTCCCATCATGTTGATGTGGTCGGAGATGAGCATCAGATCGCCGGCCTTGAACTTCGTGTTGATGCCGCCTGCGGCGTTCGTGACGATGAGCTTCTCGATGCCGAGGCGTCCGATGACGCGCGAGAGGAACATGACCTCGGACATCTCGTAGCCTTCGTAAAAGTGAACGCGTCCCTGCATGACGACGACGGGCGTGCCTGCCACGTGCGCGAGGATCATCCGGCCCTGGTGACCGACGACGGTTGATGCGCGCGCGCCGGGGATTTCCGAGTAGGGGATCGCGGTCTCGACTTCGAGCGCGTCGACGACATCGCCGAGGCCGGAGCCGAGGATGACGCCGACACGGGGCTGCATGGACGATCTGCTGCGGACAAACCTCACGGCTTCGTTGATTGCTTCAATCATTTGTTTCCTCGTTTGGACGAACTTGGAGGGCGGAGTATAGCGGTAGCGGATCGCGAGGCGCTCCGGAAACCACGAGTCGGCGCGGTCGCGATACGAAACCTCGCAACCGCGCGCTCGATCCCGCATAATGCCCGCCATCCAAGCGGTCATCATCAAAATTCGGCAACGACGGGAGCTGTGAATGGAGCGATTCTCCGGACTGATCGGATTCGTGGGGATTCTGGCGATTGCATATCTGCTGTCGACGAACCGGCGGGCAATTCGCTGGAAGACCGTTTTCTGGGGCCTGACGCTTCAGATCGTCACCGCCATCGCCGTGCTGCGCGGCACGCAGATCGCGGATCTGTTCCGAAGGTTCATGCCGGCGATCAATCCGTGGATCGCGGCTCTGATCTTCGCCGTCCTCACAATCATCGTCGTTCAGATTACGAAGCGCATGGAGCACGGCACGCCGCGAACGGGCGTGTGGGGCGTGTATCTTGCGATCAGCGCCGTTCTCTTTCTGGCCTACAACCTTCTGGCGTTCCTCTTCCAGAATCTGAAAGACGTCGTTACCCACTTGATCAGCTACACGGCGCAGGGATCGATCTTCGTTTTCGGCCCGCTCGGCGATCCGGCCAACAAGAACATCGGCTTCGTCTTCGCCTGCCAGGTACTGCCGACGATCATCTTCATCGCTTCGATCTTCGCCATCCTCTACTACCTCGGCGTGATGCAGGTGGTGGTGCGCTTCTTCGCGAAGCTGATGTCGCGCTTCATGGGCGCGTCGGGCGCGGAGTCGCTCTCAGTGGCCGCGTCGATCTTCATGGGCCAGACCGAGGCGCCGCTGACGATCCGGCCGTTCATCGACGGCATGACGATGTCAGAGTTGATGACGATTATGACCGCAGGCATGGCCCACATCTCGGGCGGCATCATGGCCGCGTACGTTCTCGTGGCGAAGGTCGACGTCATTCACCTGCTCACCGCCGTGATCATGACCGCGCCCGGCGCGATCATGATGGCGAAGATGATCGTGCCGGAGACGGAGAAGCCGGCCACCGGCGCGGATGTCGAAGTCGTGGTTCCGAAGCAGGACGTGAATGTGATCGATGCAGCCGGCCGCGGCGCCATCGAAGGTCTGCATCTCTCGCTGAACGTCGCCGGCATGCTGATCGCGTTCATCGCGCTCGTGGCATTGGTGAACGGCGTCTTCGGCTATGCCCACGGGATGGTGTGGTGGGTTCCGGAGAGTCTCGACAAACTTCTCGGCTGGATCTTCAGTCCGATCGCATGGGCGATGGGCGTGTCGTGGAAGGACAGCCTCACAGTGGGCAATCTGCTCGGCACCCGCATGGTGCTGAATGAGTTCGTCGCCTTCGTCAACCTCGGCAAGCCCGGCGTCGGATCGAGCCTCGATCCCCGCAGCTTCGTGATCGTCACGTACGCGCTATGCGGCTTCGCGAACTTCTCGTCGATCGCCATCCAGATCGGCGGCATCGGCTCGCTCGCCCCCTCGCGCCGAGGCGATCTCGCGCGGTTGGGCCTTCGCGCCATGCTGGCCGGAACGCTGGCGAACTTCCTGACCGCGACGATCGTGGGGATCCTGTACGTGGCGAAGTAGGCGAGTGCTGCAGAGTTCCTGAGTAGCGTTGCGCTCCCGGTGCGCACGTGCGCGCCGGCGTGTCACAGCGTTGCACACCCGGTGCATACGTGCGCACCCAGCGTGTCACAGCGTTGCACGGTACTGCGACGCAATGCGGCACCCTCGGAGCGCACGTGCGCTCCTACTGCGACGCAATGTGGCACCCTCGGAGCGCGCGTGCGCACTGACGCGCAGCAGGGTTGCATTCTCGGTCGCTCGTGTGCACCGGCTATGCCCGCGTCCTCGCAAGCGCGGCGCGTACGACACCGTGCATGTGCCGCGTTTTCAGGCAGTTCGGACGAGGCGTGCAGGGTGACATCTAGCCCGCATTTCTCACTCCCCTAGCCCCCAGCTCTCCCAAGGTACAAGGGGGGACTATCAGGTGCTGCACGCGAAAAGCCCGGGCAACCTTCCAGTTTTCGACCACTCGTGATCCGAATAACTGAGCGCCGTCGCGAGAGTCTCCCATGAGCCGCCACAAGTGGCTGTTTTTCAATGATTTGCAGTCCACAAACGAGCGAAGGCCTGGCCCCAATGGTGCTTGAGACGGTCGCGGTTACTCCGCGAGACAACTTCGCAGCATCGAATATCTGACGCTCCGACGTTCGCTGCAACGCGGAAGTCATTCAAGAGCTGGCCGCTGGTCATGAATATCTGAGCGTCAGACATTCGCAGTGTCGACGGGACCCACGAATGTCTGACCGCCAGACGTTCGCGATGACGCGGATCAACTCGCGAGACAATTTCGTAGAATCGAATATCTGATGCTCCAGACGTTCGCTGCAACGCGGACGTCATTCGAGAGGTTGCCGCTGGACATGAATATCTGAGCGTCAGACATTCGCAATGTCGGCGGAGCCGGCGAATGTCTGACGGCCAGACGTTCGCGATGACGCGGATCACCCCGCGAGACAATTTCGTAGAATCGAATATCTGACGCTCAGACGTTCGCTATGACGGCGGACGTCATTCACAGCCCGCCGCGAGTCATGAGTCGTCTGAGCGCCACACACTCGCAAAGTTGCGGGAGCCGCGAACGTCCGGCACGCAGACACTCGGGATGCCGCGGCAGCCGTTCGAAGCTGGCTTTGAGCAACAAATAATGACCTCGAGATACTCATGCCCCTGGGTCGCAATGAACAGCACGATCATCACGAACGAGAATCGCCATGACGAGCCAGCTTGGCGGCGCTGAGTTTGCTTTCAGTCCTTAATCAGGTGCTGCACGCGAGAAGCTCGTTTGCCTGCTGCAGCGCGTCCCTTCGATCTGGCAAACGCCGCATGAGGATGGTCTTCACGTAGGGGTTCCCCTTCGCGAGCCTTGGCCTTTTTGCGAACGGCGCTCGATCGAAAACGAAGTGTCCACAATTCCAGTGAGAGTGTGAGAAATGCGGCTAGCGAAGAAGAGCGATCAAACCCACCATATCTTCCGGCAACCCGCTCGAGAACGTCATCTCCTTATCCGTCTTGGGGTGCGGAATCACCAAAACTGCCGCATGCAACGCTTGCCTTTGGAACGACGCGATTGCTTTTTGAAGCTTTTTGTCGGGGATGCCTCGCCACTGCGGGCCGGAGTAGACGGGGTCGCCGATGATGGGATGGCCGATCGACTTGAGGTGAACGCGGATCTGATGGGTACGGCCGGTGTGAAGGACGCAGCGCACGACCGAGGAATGGCGGAGCGATTCGATCACGCCGTACTCCGTGACCGCGCGGCGGCCACCGGCGACGATGGCCATCCGTTTTCGATTGTGTGGGTCGCGGGCGATGGGCGCATCGATCATGCCCTGCGATTCGCGCGGCGTTCCATAAACGATGGCGATGTACTCCTTCCGCACCCGCTCCGTTCCCCAGGCCGCGCTCAACTTACGATGTGCGGCGTCGTTCTTCGCGATGACCATCACGCCGCTGGTGTCTTTGTCGAGGCGGTGCACGATGCCTGGCCGAAGCTGGCCGCCGATGCCGCTGAGGTCGCGCACGTGGAAAAGCAACGCGTTCACCAACGTCCCGTCCGCATGTCCCGCCGAGGGGTGCACGACCAGTCCAGCTGGCTTGTCGATGACGATCAGATCCTCATCTTCGAAGATCACCGTGAGAGCCAATTCCTGGGATTGCGCGGTCGCCGGCAGGAGAGGAGGGATGTCCAGCACAGCAGTCGCCCCTGCCGTAACGCGCACGGAAGGCTTGCCTGCTGACTTCCCGTCGAGCGTTACATGGCCGTTCTCGATGAGCCCGGCCAGGAAACTCCGGCTATGCTCCGGAAGATGCGCCGCCAGAGCCCGGTCGAGCCGTTCCCCATCATCCTGATCCACGAACGTAACGTTCAACGGTCCCTCATGTCATGCTAGAATCGCATAGTTCTTTGGCGAAAGCCCTGAGCGCGGAAGTGTGACGTTCTGCTTCGTTGGTTCGTATCAAGTTTCGTCGTGTCTTTTTTGGTTGCCAAAGTCGATTAGAATGCGTACGCACTTTTTGATCGAGGCAGTCTGATTCCAAATACTCGTAGCAAAAGGGGAGAATATGTTGAAAGTGAAACAGTTGGGCGTGGCTGCAGCGATCGCGTTGTTCGCCGGTGCGGCGATGGCCAGCAACTTCCGCGCTGCCGACCAGGTCTACATCCCGGCAGCCGGCCATATCGTAGGGGCGAATGCCACCTTCGTCTCCGACGTCTTCATCTCGAACCTGAGCGATGACTCGGTCGATATCTCGGTAATTTACTCGGGAAGCCCTGGGCTCAACACGACGACTCCCTTCCCGAAGGTGCTCACGCTTGCGCCGAGGGAACGCCGTGAGCTGCTCGACTTCATGTCGAACACGCTCCATCTCACCAGCGCGTTCGGGCAGGTGATCCTGAACGGCTGCCTGAAGGATGCGGACTGCACGCCGAATGCGACGACCGGCCTGAATGCCAACTACCGAAACATCAGCGTCGAGAGCCGCATCTATTCGTTCACGACCGGAGCGAACCAGGCTACGGCGCCGACGAATGGCCAGCTCTTCTCAGGCATCCCCTGGTACAACTTCGTTTCCGAGAGCGCGTCCGGCGCCGGCCTGGACAAGGTCTTCATCACCGGCATCCGCAACACGACGCAATACAAGACCAACATGGGATTCGTGAACGCCTCGCAGTTCTCGACGACGACGCTGACGGCGAAGCTCTACAGCGGCTCCGCGCCCAGCACCGTCATCGCCACGGCCACCTTCACGCTTCCGCCCCTCGGCTTCCAGCAGACCCAGGTAGGCTCCTCCAGCCTGTTCGGATCGGCCATCCCGCAGGCCGCGACCTCGACCAACCTGTTCGTCACCGTCGAGCAGGGTAATACGCAGAAAGTCGTGGGCGGACCCAATGACGCGGATGCCAATGGTTGCCCGACCGGTTGCCCGGCATTCTTCGCGTATGGTTCCATTCTCGACAACGCGACGCAGGATGCCACGACGCTCGAGTCGCAGTATTCGCTGCCGCTGACGAACAACGCCATCACCTGCATCTACAGCCCGGACGTCGCTGCCTGCAAGTCCGGAACGACCATCCATCGGGCGGCGAAGCATCAGTTCTAAGAGCAATTTAGACTCGGTTTGAATCGACGGCCGCGCTTTCGGGCGCGGCCGTTTTTCTGTACTGCCGCAGCGGAATCGCGCCGTTGTTCACGATGTTGTGACGGCTCGCTGCAAAGTGGTATCATTCGTCAGCTTTCGAGCTTCAACCTATCGAAAGCGGCCGATCGGCCGCTTTTTTTGTTGTCAGGAGATATGAGCGGTTTACCCGAACGGGCTGCACAGGAGATCGAGACCATCGTTTCGTCGGAAGGTCTGGAGCTCGTTCACATTGAGTACCGGAAGCAGGGTCATGGATTCCTGCTGCGGATCGACATCGACAAGGAGGGAGGCGTCACGGTCGAGGATTGCGAGCTCGTCTCGCACCAGGTCAGCGCGTTTCTCGACGTCGATGATGTCGTCCCCGCGGCGTACGAGCTCCAGGTCTCGTCTCCCGGTCTCGATCGTAAGTTTTACAAGCTGTCGGATTACCAAAGGTTCATCGGCCGCCTTGTCCGCGTCAGGACGTCGAAGGCGGTGCGAGGGCTTCATGTAATCGTCGGAAGACTGAAAGAATTCAACGGCGAGACGGTCGTCGTCACGGATCCGGTGATGAAAAAGGATCCTGACTACCTCGTCCCGCTCGCAGACATCAAAGAAACGCGGTTGGAAGTGGAAATCTAGGTAACGCAGTTGCGAGGTACGTAGGTCGGACTCTCCAGTCCGACTAGACGAGAAGTCGGACTGGAGAGTCCGGCCTACGTACCCCGCAACCTCGCTACTCCGGGAGCAGAATGTTCGACGAGAACCTCAGTAAAAACATCAAGGCGCTGGCGTACGAGAAGTCGATCGACGTCGAGCGTGTGTTCAAGGCGCTCGAGGATGCCCTCGCTACCGCTGCCAGGAAGTACTACAAAACCCGCGAGCCGATGGAAACCGTCATCGACCGCGTGAGCGGCGGCATGACGATGTACGTCATCAAAGACGTGGTCATCGATGAGAACGAGATCGAAGACCCGCAGGCGCAGTGGACGCTGGAACAAGCCCGGAAGATTGATCCCGAGATCGGCGTCGGCGGCCGCATCCGCCTCAGCTACATCACCAAGGAAGTGGTCGATGTCGTCAAAGACTCGAACACGCAGATCCGCACCTACGAAGCGCAGAAGATCGACCCCGAGGTGGAGCAGGGCGACGAAGTCCACATCCCGCTGACGAAGGCAGCCGAAGACTTCGGCCGCATCGCCGCGCAGTCGGCCAAGCAGGTGCTCTACCAGAAGGTGCGCGAAGCGGAGCGCGAGAAGGTCTACAACGAATTCATCGGCAAGGCCGGCGAGCTCGAGAATGGTTACGTCAAGCGCTTCGAGCGCGGCGACATGATCATCGACCTCAACGGAAAGACCGAGGGCATCATCCCGCGCTCGCAGCAGTCACGCGCGGAGCGCTACTCGCAGGGAGACCGCATCAAGGCGGTCATCGCCGAGGTCCACACGCAGCCGAAAGGTCCGCAGGTGGTTCTCTCGCGTACCGACCCGCGTCTGCTCATCAAGCTCTTCGAAATGGAAGTGCCGGAGATCTATGACGGCACGGTCGTCATCAAAGGCGCCGTCCGCGAGCCGGGCGAGCGCGCCAAGATTGCGGTCACGTCGCGCGAGCGCGACGTCGATCCGGTCGGCGCATGCGTGGGCATGAAAGGCTCGCGCGTGCAATCGATCATCCGCGAGCTGCGCGGCGAGAAGATCGACATCATTCCCTGGAACGAAGACATCGTCATCTATGCGCAGAACTCGCTGGCACCGGCCAAGATCACGCGCGTATCGGTGACGAGCGACGAGCAGGCCCACCGCCCGCACCTCGACGTCATCGTCGACAACGATCAGCTTTCGCTCGCCATCGGCAAGCGCGGGCTGAACGTTCGTCTCGCCGCGGAGCTGATCGGCGCGAAGATCGACATCAAGTCGGAAGAGGAAGTCAAAGGCGAGGTCGCCGACGCCCTCAGCGCCATGCTGCAGGAAGCGATGGCCGAGTCGCGCGCGGAAACGAATGTTCACGACATCGAAGAGATGCCGGAAGATTGGGCGAACACGCTCGAAGCGGCCGGCTACGACGATCTCGACTCCGTGATCAACGCCTCGGTCGAAGATCTCATCGCGATCGAAGGCGTCGACGAGGAAATGGCCCAGCAGATGATCGAGATCGCCCGCAAGCACGAGCAGATCGATGAGACTGAGCCTTCCGGCGACGAAGAGGAAGAAGAGTACCAGGCATCCGAAGGGGACGAGGGCGGCGAAGAGGCCGCCGAACCGGAAGATGCCGAAGCACCGCAGGAAGAGGCGCCTGTGGAGTAGCGAAAAGTTGTTAGGTTGCAGGGTTGCTCAGTTGTTGAGCGAGTCGGCGGCTGAACCAGCGCAACCACCGGCAACTCGGTAACCAGTAGTCAGGAACCAGGAGATTCAATGGCGGCAGCAAAATTTCGAGTGAGCGACATCGCAAAGAAGATGGGCAAGTCCGAGAAGGACGTCATCTTCCAGTTGCAGTCGCTCGGCGCTGAGATCACTGACGCAAGTCAGGTCCTCGAGCCAGAGGTCGTTCAGGCGCTCATCACCGGCAAGAAACTGACGATGCGTACGCGCAACGTCATCATGCGCGAAGACAAGCCGCAGGTCGCTGCGAAGAAAGAAGCTGTCCGCCCACCGCGTGCCATCGTGAAGCCGGCTCCGCGCGCGAAGCGCGAAGTGCCGGTGGAAGAGCCGCAGGTCGTCGCTCCGCCGCCGACGGTGATCATCCCCGAGTTCGTCGAGGCCGCCGAAGCCGAAGAGCGTGCTGCGAAAGAAGCTCCGCCCGTCGCTGCGAAGGCGCCGCGCCCCGTCGCACCGCCGCCACCGCCGCCTGCTCCCGAGCCGGCTGCGCCGCCGCTGCCGATGGCAGCCGCACCCGCGGCCGCGACACCGGCACCAACGCCAACGCCCGCACATCCTGCACATCCGGCACATCCTGCGCCGCCACCAGCGGGCGGACCTGGCCTGCGCTCCGGACCGACTGGTCCTCGCGCCCGCGCTCCGCAAGTTACCCGTCCGAATTACGCCGGTCAGCAGCCGGTCGCCCGTCCAAGCTATCCCCCAAGCCCTGCGCGTCCCTCAGGTCCCGGCGCCCCGCGTCCGGGTGCTCCGATGGGAACCCGCCCAAGCGGTCCCGCCGGTTCACGACCGCCGATGGGAACACGTCCGTCCGGTCCTGGTGGTCCGCGTCCCGGTGGTCCGATGGGCGCTCGTCCGTCCGGTCCCGGCAGCTTCCGTCCGGGCGTCGGACGTCCCGGTGGTGGAGTTACGCCTCCGCCGCCACCTCCCGGCACGTTGCCGGGCGGCGCAATGGGCCGCAGCAAAGCGCGCCGTCCTGACGGAGGTGAAGACCTCACGCCGAAGAAGAAGACGACCGGCAAACGCGGCAAGAGCGAGCGCCCGGCAGAAGTCGACAACGAGCTCTTTACGAAGGGTCCTTTCTCCGGAACCCAGATCATCAACGATGACCTCGGGCCGGACATCCCCATCCTCGACACCGATGAGGATGGAAAGCCGCGCGTTCCGTCCAACCGCCGCGACTCTCGCAAACAGGCCGCGCCGGTTTCCGGCAAGGTCCTGAACTTCAATCGTCCGACGAACAAGATTCCGCTCAGCGAAGGCGCGACGGTCAAGGAACTGGCCGACAAGCTCGGCATCAAAGCGAACGATTTGATGAAGCACCTTCTGATGAAAAAGGGGCTCATGCTCTCGATCAATCAGCCCCTCGGCGCCGACCTCGCGCTCGAGATCGCGAAGGAGCTCGGCATCGACGCCGAAGTCGTTTCCTTCGAGGAGGCCGTCGAGCTCGAGGCGATGGAGAAGACCGGTGCTACCGGCAGCGCGCCACGCGGTCCGGTCATCACCGTCATGGGTCACGTCGACCACGGCAAGACCTCGCTCCTCGACGCCATCCGCGAGACCAACGTCGCGGGCGGCGAGGCGGGCGGCATCACGCAGCACATCGGCGCGTATCACGTCGAGAAACGCGGCCGCAAGATCGTCTTCCTCGATACGCCAGGTCACGAAGCGTTCACGATGATGCGTGCACGCGGCGCCAAGGTCACCGACATCGTCATCCTCGTTGTCGCTGCTGACGACGGCGTCATGCCGCAGACGAAGGAAGCGATCGATCACGCCCGTGCCGCGAAGGTTCCACTGATCGTGGCCATCAACAAGATCGATAAACCGAACGCCAACGTCGACCGTGTCAAACGCGAGCTAGCTGAGAACGGCGTGCAGGTCGAGTCGTGGGGTGGCGAGGTAGTTTCGGTCGAAGTTTCTGCTACGAAGAAGCAGGGGATCGACGAACTGCTCGACATGATCCTGCTTACCGCCGACATCCTCGACCTGAAGGCATCGCCAGAGATGGGCGCCAAGGGCGTCGTGCTCGAGGCGAAGAAGGAAACCGGCCGCGGCATCGTGGCCACGGTCTTGATCCAGGACGGCACGCTGAAGATCGGCGATGCATTCTTCTCCGGCGCCACGTCCGGCCGCGTCCGCGCGATGACCGACGAGCGTGGCAAGCGAATCAACGAGGCGGCTCCCGCCACGCCGGTGCAGCTCACCGGATTCGACGACGTCCCGAACGCCGGCGATTCCTTGCAGGTCGTCGACGAGCAGACGCAGGCTCGCATGATCGGCCAGATGCGCCAGGAAAAAGCGCGCGAGCTTTCGCAGGGCAAGACCTCACGCATGTCGCTCGACCAGCTGTTCGCGCGCATGCAGTCGGGCACGGCCAAGGAGCTCAACCTCATCCTCAAGGCCGACGTGCAGGGCTCAGTCGAAGTGCTGAGCGACACGATGCGCAAGATGTCCACCGCCGAGGTGAAGGTCAACGTGATCCACGCCTCGGTCGGCGCAATCTCGACGAACGACGTTCTCCTTGCGTCCGCCTCCGACGCCATCGTGGTCGGCTTCAATGTCCGCCCCGAGCGGTCGGCGGGCGAGCTGGCGGAGAAGGAAGGCATTGACGTCCGTCTCTACACCGTCATCTACAACCTGGTCGATGAGATCCGGCTGGCCATGACTGGTCTGCTCGATCCGAAGTTCCAGGAAGTCTTCCAGGGCCGCGCGGAAGTGCGCTCCACGTTCAAGGTTCCGAAAGCGGGCATCATCGCCGGCTGTATGGTCACCGAGGGACTCATCCCGCGGGCCGCAAGCGTGCGCCTGCTGCGCGACAACCGCGTCATCCTCGAAGGAAAGATCAGCTCCCTGCGGCACTTCAAGAACGATGTCTCCGAGGTCCGTCAGGGCTTCGAGTGCGGCATCGGAATCGAGAAGTTCCAGGACATCAAGATCGGCGACATCATCGAAGCATTCAAGGTCGAGCAGCTCGCTGCTGCGTTAGCGTAATCCGGAGCGCGGCGGCCAACCCGCCGCGCTCTATTTCGCATGTTCGTCGCCGTCGCTCTCTTCGAATTGCACATCGAGTACGCCCAGTCGCTGAAGGAAAAGCGAATGGTGGTGCGCAGCCTCCGCGCGAAACTGCGCGACCGGTTCGAGATCTCCGCCGCCGAGGTAGCACTTCAGGATGTACACCAGCGCGCCCGCATGGCCATCTCGTTCGTCACCGGAGAGAAAACGGTAGCCGAGGGCCTGCTCGAAAAGATTCAGACCTTCATCGAGTCGAACACCGACGCGACGCTGGCCGGCTGGACGAGCGAGCTTCTCGATTTCGATGAAGAGGCTGGGTTGTAGTTGAACCACAGAGACACAGAGGACACAGAGAAAACCTCTGTGTCCTCTGTGTCTCTGTGGTTAAGGGTTCTTCAACTTCATACCCGAAAGTCGCGCGTGCAGTGCAACACACCCGTCGCGTCGCGATCGAGTGGCCGGATCGTGGCGAACGTTCCGCCAACGCCATCCTTCGCTACCATGGCAGGCGTCAGATTCGGATCGGCTGCGAACTCGAGCAGCGCCCATTCATCGCTCTTTCCGTCGCGAAGGTGAATGTGCATGTGCGCCGGCGAGCCTCCACCCGGATACCCGCCGGGCTTGATCGTGTCGATGCGATAGCTGCCGTCCGGCGCGGTCACGAGGCGGCCCCATAGCCGCGCCGCCACTGCCGGATTCGGTCCATGCGCTCCCTCGGCCAGATAGATCCCGTGCGCGTCGGTGTGATGCACTTCGATGACCACGCCTCCGCGTGGGGTGCCATCGCGTCCGAGCACGTGCCCGGTAACGACGAGCCGCTCTCCCGGCTCCTGAGGACCGGCGATCCGCAGATACGACGTCAGTCCCGATTTCGCCTCGGCACGCGTGCAGCCGACGAGCAACGATGCACAAAGAATCGCCAGAAGGTGCAGTGGGATGATGATTCGCGTCATGATGAGCTCTCCTTTGGCGGGAGGACGCCACGACGATGACGAGCGTTAACGTGTTAACACTCCGGGCGCTGGCCGCGTCCTACGGGCGCTGATGTCTGCCCGCACCGACGCCGAGCTCGTTCTCGCCGCACAGGCAGGTGACGTTGCGTCCTTCGAGGATCTCTACGTGAAATATGCGCCCGTCGTGCACTCGATTCTTCTCGGGCGGCTGCCAGCGGCCGATGCCGACGACGTAACACAGAACGTGTTCATGTCCGCGCTCACGAAACTCAATTCACTTCGTGAGCCTGCCGCGTTCGCGGGCTGGATCGCACGAACGGCGCGCAACGCGGCGGAGGATCATCGCCGCAGGTTCTCTGAGACGATCGAGATTGACGACAAGTATGCGACGCGGGCGACGCAGGGCGATGATGCCGAGGCGGCGCACGCGCTGAACGTGATCCGGGCGCTTCCGGAGGCGTATCGCGAGACGCTGATGCTCCGGCTCGTCGAAGGAATGTCTGGCTCGGAGATCGCCGCGCGCACAGGATTGACGCCGGGATCGGTGCGCGTGAATCTGCATCGCGGAATGCAACTCCTCCGCGATGCGCTCGGCGGGAGTGCCTCATGAACGACGACTACCTGTGGGACGGCAGCAGCGAGCCCGGGAGCGCGGACGCCGAAGTCCGCCAGCTCGAGGCGCTGCTCTCCCGTTATCGAAGCGCGGCGCCGATGCCCGACTTTCGCCGCGTTGTGGTCATGCGCAGGCGCCGCTGGCCGCTCGCGGTTGCCGCCGCCGCAATCATCGCGGTAGTCCTCGGTTTGGCGTGGTTCCTCCGGCCACGAACCAGCGAATGGAAGGCCACCGCCATCGCCGGCGCGACATCGCTGCCCGATCGTCCCTTGCGCATCGGCGATGTCCTGCATACCGACTCCACGTCGCGCATTCGCCTGGAATCGCGCAGCGTCGGCACCATCGACGTCGATGGCACGTCGACCATTCGCCTGATCGAGAGCCGCAAAGGCCGTCAACGCATCGCGCTCGACGTGGGGGTGATCCATGCGAGGACAATGTCGCCGCCGGGAGTCTTCGTCGTCGATACCCCACAAGCCCGCGCCATCGACCTCGGATGCGAATACGTCCTGGCCATCGCCCCCGGAGGCAGCGGCGAGTTGCGCGTGACCTCGGGATGGGTCGATCTAAGCGACGGCCTCTGGCAATCGCTCGTGCCGCAAGGGGCCTCGGCGTCGATCAGCGCCGGCGGCCGGATCAGCGTCCCCGTCTTCGACGATGCCGATCCACGCTTTCGCGCCGCCGTGCAGAACTTTGAGCGTGCACACGATCTGAACACGATCCTTGCGCTCTCCCGGAAGCACGACGCCTTCACGCTGCTGAATCTTTTCCGCCTCGCCACTCCCGACGAGGCCTCGCACCTCTACGATCGCCTCAACGAGCTCGTGCCCGCGCCCCTGCCGGTTCGCCGTGAGGCAGTTCGCAACTGGACGCCCTCGGCCACCGAGCTATGGTGGCGTCCCGTCCTCGCCGCCAGCGGCCTCGGCGAGATCAGGAAGAAGAAAGGCATGCTCGACGGGCTGTGAGCGGGTCAATCCCCCACGAGAAGGAATTCCGGCGTCGTCCTGTTAGGATGGAGCGATGAGCGAGTACACAGCAATCGTGCAGCAATCGGGTGAATGGTGGATCGGCTGGGTGGAGGAAGTTCCCGGTGTCAACTGCCAGGAGCGAACCCGCGAAGAGCTCATCGAGACGCTGCGAGTAACCTTGCACGAGGCCCTCGAAGCGAATCGCGTCGATGCCCGCCTCGCCGCCACCGTCGGTTTCGAGGAAATCCGTATCGCGGTATGAAGCGCCGAGCTCTCGTACGCTGGCTCGCTGCCCACGGCTGCGAGCTCGATCGAGAGGGGAGCCGGTACTCCTGGTTCGTCAACAATGCACTGAACCGACGCTCCGCCGTCCCACGCCATCCAGAGGTGCGCGATGACCTTGTCCGAAAGATTTGCCGGGACCTCGGCATTGTCCCCCCCGAACACACCTGATCGCCTTGCTCGCGGCGACTCGCCCTGGAAGAAGAAAGGCATGCTCGACGGGCTCTGAGTTGTTATCCTCGCCGCCTGATGCGCAAAACCCGCAGAACCTCCCGCGTGGGCGAGTCCGTTCGTGACGCGCTCGTCGAAGTCTTCCGATTCGAGCTGACCGACCTTCCGCTCGGACTCATCTCCATCACCGGCGTCGAAGTCAGCCCCGATCTCCACTTCGCCCGCGTCTTCCTCAGCGGCCTGAACGAAAAGGAAACGAAGGACATGGTGGCCGAGCTCCATCAGCGGCGCGGCTTCATCCGCTCGCAGCTTGGAAAACGGATACGTCTGCGCTCGACGCCGGAGCTCGACTTCAAGTTCGACGAGACCGCCATGCGCGCGGGCCGCATCGAAGACCTGCTCAGCGACATCAACAAGGAGCCGAAGAGCGACGACGAATCGTGAATTCGTTCGCCGCGATCTGTGCCGGCAAAGCCCAAAAGCAGCTCTGAGCGCTTCGGCGGTGGCATCCCCGGTGTGATCCCAACGACATCGCGCTTCCCCAGCGCGAGCAATCCCGATCAATGACGTTCGCTAGCTTGCGCTGGGCAAACTGGATCCGCATTTTGAAATCCTTCGACCGTCCTTCGGCGGCGCAGCACGGCACGTTACGTTCTAGCGAACATATGTTTTCCGGGATCGAGCGTAGGCGGATACGAATCCGATTCCAACTTCGATGAAACTGCCGTGCGCGCGTGCCGTATCGAGAATCTGCGCTGCGACATCAACAGAGAATCGAAAGGCGACGACGAAGAATCGTGGAGCCCTTGCGCCTGCAGCAAAGGTAACTGCGTATCAAAGTGCTGGCTTGTCTTTTGCTCCTTTCGACAACGGTCCATGTCGGGAAAGGTCCTACGGGAGTGATGTGTGATTGCTGCCATGCGCGGTCTGCGCGGTACCCTCGTGTCTCTCATTCTGCTGGCGATTTTGCCGGGCTTTGTCCTGCTTGCGTACTCGGATCTCGAGGAGATCCGAGGTCTTGATCAGCGTCTGGACGAAGACGCCAGGCGTTTTGCCGGTCTCGCGGTGCTGCGGCAGCGCACTCTGATTGCGAGCGCGCAACAGGTTCTCGTCACGGTAAGCCGGCTTTCCGAAGTGCGAAGCCTTGATTCGAAACGCTGCGGCAGTCTGCTCGCGGATCTCTCGCGCGAACACCTGATGTTCGCGAACCTCGGCGCCGTGGACTTGAACGGCATTTTGCGCTGCAGCGCGGTTCCCGCCCCTCCAGGCACGAATCTGGCCGGCCGCCGGTACGTGCGCGAGGCGCTCACCTGGCACCGGCTCTCGTCGGGACAGTTCGTAACCGATCGTTTTACGAAGAATGCGACGCTGAACTTCGGCGCCCCGATCGTCGATGACCACGCCACCGTCGGAGCCGCATTCATCGCCATCGACCTCCGCTCTCTGAATGATTTCGGCGACCAGGCGTTCCTTCCCCAGGGAGCGCGGCTCTATCTTCTCGACCCATCCGGCGTGATTCTTCGTGTCGCGCCCGAGCATCGTGAGCTGATCGGTCTGCCGATTCGTACCGTACTTCCATCGTTCTCCGGAGCAGCCGGACGTACGTTGAGGATCGCTGACGCGGGTGGTGAACCTGTGGTTGTCGCGGGCGACCGCCTCGACACTCTTTCGGTGATTTGCGTTCTCCCCGAGAAAGGCGTCCTGGCGCAGGCGGAGAGAAAAAACCATCATTGACCTTTCCGGCACGCTCTTCGTCGCGATGCTTGGGTTTGTCGTGGCCTGGCGCGTCGCGGGCCGGAAGCTGCTCGCCCCCATCAACGCGCTCGTAAAAGCCACCGGGCGCGTGAGCGAGGGAGACCTCGACACTCGAGTCAACGTTCTCCGCAAGGGTGAGCTTGGAGTACTTGGCCGCGCGTTCAACGACATGGTTGCCCTGCTGCGCGATCGCCGGACGGCGTTACTCCAGCATCAGCACGCCATCGAAGCCCAGGCCCGCCGGCTCGGCGCTCTTCACCTTCTGGACCGCGAGATCCTTGCGGGAGGAGAGCCGGAAGCGGTTGTGCAACCCGTGGTGCAGCACTTGAAGGAGTCCACAAACGCGGAGCGTCTGAGTCTCATCGTCTTCGACGGCGAAACGGCGTCGATCCGTTGGGTTGACTCAGACCCTGAGCTTGGGCCGGTCGGGCTCGGTCCGCTTGCGCCTGAACACTTCGCGCCGATCGACAGCCTGGGTTTGGAGCCTCGCTACTACGCGAACCTCGCGAATGAGAAAGAGATCCCGCCGGCATTCGCGAAGGCGCGGGACCGAGGCATTCGCACTCTGTTGTTTCTGCCGCTGGTGGCCGATGCCACCCTTCTCGGATGGCTGGCCCTCTCCAGCCGGGAGATCGACGCGTTCTCCGAGACGGGACAGCAGGTGGGACGGGAGATCGCCGCCCAGCTCGCGGTCGCCGTGCAACAGGCAGGTTTGCGGCAATCGCTGCAGCGTGAACGGAAATGGCTGCAGACGATCGTTCGCTATCTCCCCGAAGGCGTCGCACTTCTCGCGAGCGATGGTCACGTGCTCATCGGAAACGCGGCATTCGACAATGCGCTCTCCGCGCTTGGCCATCCCGCTTCCGAGCCGCTCACGCAGCTCGGCGGTAATACGCTCACGCAACTCAGAGAAGCATCTTCGTCCGGCACCTGGACGGAGATCGCAGTCAGCAAAGGCCGGAACATGGAGTTTCAGGTCTTTGTGTTCGACGTGAGCTCAGGCTTGGATCAGACCGTGGTTGTTTTGCGGGAGGTTACCGCTGAGCGGGATGTTCGGCGGCAGTTGGATCGCCAGGAACGGCTTGCCGCCATCGGGCAAATGTCCGCCGGAATCGCACACGATTTCAACAACGTGCTGTTTGCGATCATGACGAACACGGAAGTCCTGCTTCGCGACAAGGAACTGCCGCCCAGGCTCGGCGACCGGGCACGGTCGATCGCCGAGATGGCTCGCCGCGGTGGCGGGATCATTCGACAGATCCTTGATTTCAGCCGGAAGTCGGTCAGCGCGCGCAGACCACTCGACCTCGGTGTCTTCGTGAACGAGACGATGGCTCTTCTTCGGAGCGCGGTCCCCCAAAACATCAGTCTCCGTTTTGCCCCGCCCAACGCGGAATGCCGAGTCCTGGCAGATCCTGCGCGGCTCGAACAGCTGCTCACGAACCTCATCGTGAATGCTCGCGATGCGATGACGGAGGGCGGCACCATCACCGTATCGATATCCCGCGAGCTGACCCCCGGCACCCAAACGAATCAGCCCGGGCAGTGGATTTCGCTCGAGGTGAAAGACTCCGGTCCCGGCATCCCTCACGAGTTGCAGCACCGCATCTTCGAGCCCTATTTCACGACGAAGGGACCAGAGCAGGGGACGGGCCTCGGTCTCGCTCAGGTTCTGGGGATCGTTCAGGATCACGGCGGCCAGATCGCGCTTCAGAGCGGGGCAGGCGGGACGAAGTTCACGATCCTTCTTCCCGCCATCGAAGCACAGCCATTGGCGGCGGAGATCCAAGAGACCGTCGTCGCCCGGGGATCGGCAGAGCTGATTCTGCTCGTCGAAGATGAGGCGAACGTTCGCGAGCCGCTCCGGGATGCGCTGGAGTTGATGGGCTATCGCGTACTTGCCGCGACGAACGGCGTCGAGGCTTTGAACTTGCTTGCTGACTACGCGCAGGAAGTGCGAGTGGTCGTCACGGATGCGGTGATGCCGCACATGGGCGGCCTCGAGCTGACACGGATCATCCGTGATCGGAATCCGTCCATCGCCACGGTGATCATGTCGGGAACTGCGGAAGGCACCTCCGAAGCGGTAGGTTCCGTTCTTCAAAAGCCATTCGCCCTGCCTCTGCTCGCTCGCGCGATTCGCGATGCGCTGGCGAGCGCAGAGCATCAACACGGCGGCTCGGAGTAGCGGTCGCAGTAGTCGCGCACTGAAAGGCGTGCCTGGAACGAAGCTCGTTGCATTGCATCGAAAGAGCACACCGCTGGCCGATCTACCCGGTGATGAGACCTTACGACTTGACGAACACCTTCTTCCGGTAGTGCGCCAGCTCGGCGATCGACTCCTCGATGTCCGCGAGCGCACGATGCACTTCCTGTTTCTTCGGGCACTTGTACTTGTCGCCGTACCACTCGTTGACCAGCACCTTGATCGTGCTGACGTCGACTGTGCGGTAGTGCAGAAAGGCATCGAGCTTCGGCATGTACTTGGCGATGAACCGCTTGTCCTGCCCGATCGAGTTCCCGCACAGCGGCGCCGTCCGCACGTAGCAGTACTTCTTCACGAACGCCAGCGTCTCCCGCTCCGCCGCGGCGGTACTGACGCCTTGAGTAAGCACCCGTTCGATCAAGCCACTCTTCTTGTGCGTCCGCCGGTTCCAGGCATCCATCGCCGCCAGCACCGCCTCCGACCGCCGGATCGCCAGCACCGGCCCGCGCGCGATGATCTCCAAGTCATAGTTCGTGATGATGGTGGCAATCTCGAGCAGAACATCCTTAGCCGGATCGAGCCCGGTCATCTCGCAATCGATCCAGACGAGATGCTTCTTGCTGCGTTTCGGTGATTGCGGCATGTAGTCTCCTGGCTTAGTCCGCGTTTCTGAAGATGCTGAACCACAGAGACACAGAGACTACAGAGTTGCAGTCACGATCTCAGTTACCTCTGTACTACTAACGCCCGATTTCTGCTCGCAGTACAAAGATTTTCTCACGCGAAGCCGCGAAGATAACGAAGGAGAGCATCCAAACCTTGCAACTTCGCGTCTTCGCGTCTTCGCGTGAGAAATGGCTTGCGGGAGCCAGCGCTGTGCCTCTGTGGTTAATGTATCTTCCAGACGGGGCTCGATTCAACGTACGGTGAACCCCACCATCGACGCGCCGCAGATCCCGCCGATCAGGCCGACCAGGCAGCCGCCGATCAGGAGGCCGGTGGCGAAGGCGGTGGTTTTGCGGCGGAGGAGCGCGGCCAGACCGACGAAGATCACGCCGGGGACGATGCCGAGCAGGAATCCGAGAATCTTCGCGCCGGCGTCCGCGCTCGCAAATCCGGCGATGACGTTCCCGATCGCGCCCAACACGACGGAGAGCAGCAACCCGCCGAACATGGCCAGGACGTTGAAGCTCGGGGGAGCCGGCACAGTTGGGGTATCCGCCGCGGGAGAGGGAACTTCGCTCCTCGGTACTTCGCTCATCATCGCACCGCCCATTCTCGCAGGGGCCCGAGGCGGGTCGTCTCGAGCTCGTCGCGATAAAAGAGATTGTAGGTATCGAACGGGATCAGCCGTCCGTCGGGATGCACGATGTGAATGCACGTCTTCTTGATCGAGCGGAGATCGAACGACTGCGCATCGATGAACTCCACGATCAGCAGGCGGAAGAGATTGCCGTAGCTGATGTCGCCCTGGACGCGGGGGAGGCAGCAGAGGAGATCCTTCAGCTTCTGCGGCTGTGATTCGGAGCCGAGTGCGGTCGAGAAAAGTTTGAGGAACGCGCCGCGCGCGGCGGGATCGCGCTCGAAGACGATCGTGTTGCGGCTGCCATCAATAAAAGCCTCGCGTCCGACCAGCCCTGTCAGCGGCACGACTTCGCCGCCCCCTTTGAACGCATAGCCCATGCAGAGCGAATCGGGATGGCAGGGGACCGGAATGAGATCCTCCGGCGCGAAGAGCGTCGATTGCTCCAGCGCCTTCCTCCGCACTTCCGACAGCGTCAGGCGGTTTTCGCCGTCGTTGTAGCCATCGAGCCGTCCGGCGACCTGCACCGGCTGCAGCGTCACGCCGCGGACGCATGGCTGCGTCAGCGCGAAGTCGATGATCTCGCCGATCTCATCGTCATTCACCCCGCGCTGCAATGTGACGACGAGCGTCGTCGAGATGTCGAGCGCGTTCAGACGCTCCAGCGCCTTCATCCGGATCTCGCGCAGATCGGCGCCACGCAGGATCTCCAGCGGCCGCGGGCGCAGCGAGTCGAACTGCAGGTAGATCTCGAAGAGCGGCTTGTACGTCGCCAGGCGCTCCACGAAGGCCGCGTCGCGAGCGATGCGCACGCCGTTCGTGTTCACCATGAGGTGCTTGATCGGACGCCGTTTCGCGGCGTCGAGGATCGCGAAGAAGTCCGGATGGATCGTCGGCTCGCCGCCGGAAATCTGCACGACATCCGGCTCGCCCTCGTTCGCGACGACCGAATCGAGCATCGCTTCGATGTGATCGAGCGAGCGGTGATGCTGCCGCTCCGGGCCGCTCTCCGCGTAGCAGATCGGACAGCGAAGGTTGCAGGCGTCGGTGATTTCGATCAGCGAGATGCAACTGTGCTGCTCGTGATCGGGGCAGAGGCCGCAGTCGTACGGGCACGACCAGCGGATCGGTGTGTTGCGGCGCAGCGGCATCTCTGGTGGCTTGAGGTAGATCTCGCGGCACTGCCGGTAGTAGTCGACGTCGTCCGACATCAGCACGCGCTCCGACCCATGCGTCGGGCAGTGTTTGAGCATCCAGACGCGCCCTTCCTCGAAGACGATCTTGCCGTCAATCTTGCGGAAGCACGTCGTGCAGATCGAGACGACCGCGTCGTAGAAAAGGTAGGGCCGGGTCGCGGTTGTCATTGCAGAGTACGCTCAGATAGTAGAGCAATCCGGCGGCGCATGCCCATTGAATTGCGGTCATGCCGAGGAGGATGGGGCGCGGATCGGGCTTGAGAAAATCGACGCCGAGGCGGAAGAGGAGATACGACGCCAGGAAGATGCGGAAAGTATCGCCTTCGTGCGACAGCGGCCCGTTGCCGGCAACTTCGTTCTTCCTGATGCGGCGCAGCAACGGCAGGAGCACGAGAAGAAACGCGATCTCGTACAGCGCCACCGGATGGCGCGGGATGCCGTCCGCGATAGCGATGCCCCACGGCAGCGACGTCGGATTGCCTGCGGTCTGATCGGCCGGTCCGGTCAGAAAGCAGCCGATGCGTCCGATGCACATCGCGGCGATCAGCGGCTCGACGAAGAGGTTGCCGGTGGAGCGGCGAACGCCGCGGAATCGCTTGACGAGCTCGACGCCGATCAACCCACCGAGCAGCCCGCCGACGATCGTCTTGCCGCCGAGGATGTTGTGAATGTTGTTCGCGGGATCGCAGAGAACGTAGAGCAACCGCGTGCCGATCATCGCTCCGGCCGCCGCTCCGGCCAGCACCGAGGCGCGGGTTGCGTCGGGCACGCTGTCGCCGCGGCGGCGGCGTTGCACCGCATAGATGACGATGGCGGCGATATAGCCGGCCGTCTCGAACGCGAAGTGAACGGCGAAATTGCCGGTCCAGTGCATGCCGGGCGTCATCGTACGCTGCCGCGGCGCTCGCCGGAATGCCTGATTCGCTGACGAAGATTCGGTGGATCGACTATCCTTCGCCCCCTCATGCAACCACCCCGCGCCCGCGTCGACGGCTTGCTTCTGGTCGACAAGAAGACAGGAATCACGTCACACGACGTCGTCGAGAAGTTCCGGCGCCGCTCGCACATCAAGAAAGTCGGACACACCGGCACACTCGATCCGCTCGCCACCGGCCTGCTCGTACTCTGCGTCGGAAAGGCCACGCGGTTGCAGGCCTATCTGATGGGGATGGAGAAAGTGTACGAGGGAGTCATCCAATTCGGATGGGCAACCGATTCGTACGACGCCGCCGGCACGCCCGCCGGCGAGCCGAAAGAAGTCAACGTCGAGCACATCGATTTCACCCCCCTCATCGCCCCCTTTCTTGGCGCCATCGAACAGATGCCCCCGCAGTTCTCCGCGAAGAAGGTCGGCGGCGTTCGCGCCTACGAGCTGGCGCGCAAAGGCGAAGTGGCGGCGCTGACGCCGAAGGCGGTCACCGTCTACGAGTTCGAGATCATCAGCGTCACCGGCTCGACGGCGCGCTTCCGCGTCCGCTCGTCGGCAGGCACCTACGTGCGGTCGCTCGCGCACGAGCTGGGAGAGGCCGCGGGTGTGCCGGCACATCTCAAAGAGCTCCGCCGCACGGCCATCGGCAATTTCAAGATCGAAGATGCGCTGTCATACGAAGCGCTCGAAAACGCGCCGCCGGAGCAGTTGATGACGACGCCGCACTTCCAATCTCTCTCAGACGTCGAGTTGCCTCTGCCACGCCTGCGCATCGATTGGTCGCAGCAGGGAAAGCTGATGCGAGGACAGCCGATCATCATGACGCCGCCCGAGGCTGTGGCGGCCGGCGATCTGCTCGCATTGGGCAATCCGGAGGACCAGCTCGTCGTGATCGGCGAGGTGGTGAACATCCTTCGCGAAGGCGGTCCGGTCGAGGTGAGGCCAAAGGTTGTTTTGGCGGGCTGAGAGGCTTTATCCGCAGATGACGCAGATGAGCGCAGATAGCGAATCTCATCTGTGAACATCTGCGTCATCTGCGGATCAAACCGCTCTCATATAATCCGAACATGCCACGAACCGAGCGCGATTTCGCGGACCAGGGGAAAGAGCCGGCGCGGCGGCGCTTCATGATCGCCGGCGAGCACGTGATCCTTCGCGCCTTCGAGCGCGACGACGCCGAGCGCTGCTACCGCTGGATCAACGATCCCAACATCGTCCGAACCCTGAAAACGCGCTATCCGATCGCCTTCCAGAACGAGATCGAGTGGCTCGACCGGGCCATGCACGACAGCAACGTCGAGCGTCACTTCGCCATCGAGCGGCGCGACGACCGTTCCCACATCGGCAACGCCTCCATTCACGACATCGACTGGGTCTCCCAGACCGCCTGGTTCGGGCTCTTCATCGGCGAGCCGACCGCGTGGAACCGCGGGTTCGGCGGCGACGCCATCCAGACCCTCGTGCGCTTCGCTTTCGATGAGATGAACCTGGGCAAGCTGCGCATCAACGTCTTCGCCTATAACGACCGCGCCAAACACGTTCTCGAAGCGCTCGGCTTCGTGCAGGAGGGTCTCCTCCGCCGCGACTTCTTCCGCGAAGGCAGCTACCACGACATCGTGATCCTCTCGAAGTTCCGGGCTGACCATTCGTCGGCGGACGCCTCAGGATAGACTTCGGCTAATGAGCGAGCGAAAGATACGAGTACTGATTGCCAAGCCTGGCCTCGACGGGCACGACCGCGGCGCGAAAATCATCGCCCGCGCCCTGCGCGATGCCGGCATGGAAGTGATCTACACCGGCCTGCGGCAGACGCCTGAGCAAATCGTCGCGGCGGCCGTGCAGGAGGATGTCGACGCCATCGGCCTCTCGATCCTCTCCGGCGCGCACAACGTGCTCTTTCCCGAGATCATGCGGCTGCTGCACGAAGAGAGTGCCGAAGCGATCGTCGTTTTCGCCGGAGGTATCATTCCGGAGAAGGACATTCCCAAGATGAAAGCGATCGGCATCCGCGAGATTTTTCTTCCAGGTACACCAACTGCGACGGCCGTCGACGCCATTCGGCGCGCCGTGAATGTGTAGTGATCAAATCAATCTTCGGGGGGAGATTTTCATGAAAGCGAAATTGTTCGGGTTTGTCATCATCATCTCGTTGTTCACCACGGCGGTCTTCGCGGAGAAGATCGTCTGCGAGTCTGACCGCGGTAGCAGGCATGAGTGCGCATTCGAGGGCTTCGGCCGCGTCGAGATTCTGCGCCAGCTCAGCCGCACCGACTGCGTCGAAGGAAGGACGTGGGGACTTGAGGGCCGTCACCGCGTTTGGGTGAGCAATGGCTGCCGTGCCGAGTTCGTGATCCATCGCGAGCGGGATGACGAAGATCGTGGAGAGCACCGCCGTCGCGGAGTCCTGGTTGTTTGCGAGTCGCAAAACAACACGCGCCACCGTTGCAGCGTCGACACCGACGCCGGTGTCCGCATCTCGCGCCAGCTCAGCCGCAACGATTGCATCCAGGGCCGTACGTGGGGCTACGACCGCCGCGGTATCTGGGTCACCAACGGCTGCCGCGCCGAGTTCATCATCGGCGGACGTTGAGCGCAAACTCTCTCAGGAGTTGCGGCCGGAGGGCTTCCTCTGACCGCAACTCTTTGATCGTCTGTGCGGGCGGACTGAGTCAATCCTGCCGATTCCGTCCCGATACTTCGACGTAGGAAACGGCGACTTGAGCGGGAGTCGCCTCGGCACCGAACGCCAAGCAGCGGAGCTCGTTATTCTCGAATGCCGTGCGCCTTCCCGCTGCGTTCACCCGAACCTTGTTGGCGCTGCCCGATTGATCTGATTCCTCGGATCCGGCGTCATGACTCCGATAGGTTACCTGCGCGCGTCGACGCGCCTTGCATCGGAATTGGGAGTGACTCCTACAACAGAATCGGACAAGTTCCCTCGCGAAAGAAGTGACCCATGGGGTAGCCTTCATTCCGGCAATGCAGTCTTTAATATCCCACTGCAGTCGTGACCTATTTCGCATTGCGATTGTCTGCGCACTGATGGGTGCCAGCGTTTTCGCCCAGCAGAGCACGCCGGGCTCCGCCCCGCCACCGCCGAGTGAGCTCGCCGCTCTCGACCTTCAGGCTTTGATGAACATCGAGATCACCTCGGTCTCCCGGCGCCCGGAACGCTTGTCGGACGCCGCTGCATCCGTCTTCGTCATCACCAGTGACGATGTCCGACGCTCCGGTGCCACCAATCTCCCCGAAGCCTTGCGCCTGGCGCCAAACCTCGACGTCGTGCAGGTGAGCGCCACCTCCTATTCGGTCAGCGCGCGCGGCCTCAGCAACACCGCCGCGAACAAGCTGCTCGTGTTGATCGACGGCCGCTCGGTCTATACACCTCTCTTCTCCGGCGTCTTCTGGGACGTCCAGGATGTGCTCCTCGACGACATCGACCGCATCGAAGTCATCAGCGGTCCCGGCGGAACGGTCTGGGGAGTCAACGCCGTCAACGGCGTCATCAACATCATCACGCACTCCGCGAAGGACACACGCGGCGGTCTTCTCACAGCGGGCGGCGGCAACCGCGAGACGATCGGCGCGCTGCGATACGGCGGTGTGGCGGGCGGGGAGGGTGACTATCGGGTCTACGGAAAGTACTTCGACCTCCGGCGCACGGAAACGGCCAGCGGCATCGTCAAGGACGACGCCTCACACAAAGGGATGGCTGGTTTCCGCGGCGATTGGGCGCGCAGCGCAGACCAGCTCACGCTCGCCGGCACGGCCTACCGCGGCGCGGAGGGACAACCGCCGCCGGGCTCGATCTCGATCGGTGGTGTGAAGCTCGCTCTCGGCGTGATCTCACTCTCCGGCGCGAATCTGACCGCTCTCTGGAAACGCCACTACGACAATGGCTCGTCGCTCACGGTGCAGGGCTACTTCGACCGGACGGAGCGCGTGGTCCCGCCCACATTCGCCGAACGGTTGAACATTTTAGACCTGCAAGTGCTCCACTCATGGCGGCTGGCCGGCATCCACACGGTGGCCTGGGGCGCGGAGTACCGGTACGGCATGGATCGCGTGACGAACAGTACCTACGTCGCATTTCTCCCGGCACACGTGAATCAGAAGTGGGGCTCTCTGTTCGCGCAGGACGAGATCGCATTATCGAAAGGCGTTCGGCTGACCGTTGGCGCGAGGGACGAGCACAACGACTACACAGGTACGGAGTTTCTGCCGAACATGCGGCTGGCGTGGAACGCAGCACCCGGTCATTTGCTTTGGGCCGCCGCATCGCGCACGGTACGCGCGCCGTCGCGCCTCGACCGCGATACGTTCGTTCCGGGCAACCCGCCCTTCCTGCTGACAGGCGGGCCGGATGTCGTCTCCGAAACGGCGGATGTCTTCGAGATCGGCTACCGCGGACAGCCGGCGCCGCCGCTGACGTTCTCCGTGACGGCATTTCACTCTCTCTACGATCACCTGCGGACCCAGGAGATCGCTCCAAGCCGGACGTCGCTCTTTTTCGCGAACGGGATGAAGGGGACGAGCAGCGGCGTGGAGATGTGGGCTTCGTGGCAGGCAACGCACCGCTGGCGGCTGAGCGGAGGATTCAACGGACTGGCCGAGCATCTCGAGCTGCGGCCTGGCAGCAATGACACGCCGGACCTGGTGGCGCAGCGGGGCCGCGATCCGGAGCGAAGCTGGCGGCTGCGCTCGTCGCTCGACCTCTCCAGGCAAGGCGAACTCGACATCATCGGGCGCCGCGTTTCCGAGCGGTCGCATCCGGACGTCCCCGCCTATTCGGCGGTGGATGTTCGTTATGGATGGCGGCCTCGCCGCGGCATGGAGCTTTCGGTAACAGGACAGAATCTGTTCGACAAAGGCCACGGCGAGTTCACCGATGTATCCACGCGGACGGAGATCGGACGGGGAGTGTTCGTCAATCTCGTCAGCCGGTTCGGCCGGGGGTGGTGATGGCCCGCCGCGTTCTCGGGCGTGGGCTGATGATGCTGATCGCCGGCCTTGCCATGGCACCGGTGTGCGAAGCGATCGACGGCGCCCCGGAGTACCGGGTCAAGGCAGCGTTCGTCTACAAGTTCGCGACGTACATTCGCTGGCCGCCTCCTGTTGCGGGCGAAGTCAATACGCCGTTTCTCATCGGCGTTCTCGGTAACGATCCGTTCGGTAGCTCGCTCAATGACGTCGTCCGCGGTCAGACCGTCCGCGGCAGAGGAATCCGCATCCGAGCACTGCACCGGGCGGAGGAGGCGCTGGCGTGCGATCTCGTCTTCGTCAGCTCCTCGGAGCAAAGGAATCTGGCGCAGATCCTGGCGCTCCTGCGCACCGCGCCTGTGCTGACTGTCGGCGACATGGATCAGTTCGCGGAGCAGGGGGGAATGGTCGGGCTGGTCACCACGCCGGACAATCACATTCGTTTCGATATCAACAGTGCAGCGATCGACCGGGCCGGGCTGCGGGCGTCGTCGCAGCTTCTGCATCTGGCGCGGATTGTCGATGAAGCGCGTGGTGAGGGAGGGCATCACTGATGCCGGGCTCCGCGTCGATCGGGCGCAGACTGGGCTGGCTGAGTATCTTCAGCAGCGGCACGGCACTTCTCACCGCCAGCGTGGCTCTGCTCTTCTTCCAGTTGCAGGAAGTGAAGAGCAGCCAGGTGCGGCGATTGGAGACGATCGCGGATCTGATCGCGTTCAACGTCGCGCCGGCGGTCGACTTCAACGACGCCGAAGCGGCGAATGTCATGATCAGCTCATTGAAGACCAGGCCGGCGGTGCTGTCTGCCGGCGTCATCGTCAATGACCGCATCTTCGCCGTCTACCACCGCCCGGGCGCCACCACTCCTGAAGTTGGCGGCCGGCAAGCGCCGCTGACAGGGTATCGGTTCAGCAACGATGCGCTGACCGTCTACCGCCCCGTCTCCTCGGAAGGCCGGCGCCTGGGCACTTTCTTCATTGAGAGCGATCTCCACGAGTACGATCAGACTTGGCGGCGGTTCGCCCTTGTCACCGGTCTCGTGGCGATTCCGGCGCTGCTGATCGCACTCCTGCTCTCGCAACTTCCGCAGCGCCGGATCTCCCGTCCCATTCTCAATCTCGCCTCGCTCGCTGCCGCGGTCTCGGATCGGAAGGACTACTCCGTGCGTGCTCCGTCCGTGCGAAGCGCGGCCGAGATCGAGCAGCTCTTCGGCACCTTCAATCAAATGCTGACCCGGATTCAAGGTCAGCATGCGGAGATCGAGGACGCGCGCGCGATGCTGGAGAGGCGGGTGGCGGACCGCACGACTGAGTTGGAGGCGCGCACCCGGCAATTGGAAGTCCAGGGGCGCGAGCTGGCCTCGGCAAACCGGGAGCTGGAGTCGTTTTCGTACTCCGTGTCGCACGACCTCCGCGCGCCGCTGCGGGCGATCGACGGGTTCAGCAAGGCGCTCCTATCCGACTACCGCACTCGCACGCTCGACCAGCGCGGCATCCATTTTCTCGAGCGCGTCCGCGCCGGTACGCAAAAGATGTCGCAGCTCATCGACGACATGCTGCATCTCGCACAGGTGACGCGCCGGCCTCTGGAACGAACGGATGCCGACGTCACCGCGGTGGCGAAGGAAGTGGCCGCGGAGCTGGCGAGGCGCCATCCCGATCGGACCGTGCGCTGGGTGATCGAGCCCAATCTGCGGGCCTCGGCCGATGCGCACCTTCTCACCATCGTCTTCGAGAACCTCCTCGGAAACGCCTGGAAGTTCACGGGCGGAAAAGAGGATGCGCTCGTCCAGGTCGGGCAGACGTCGATCGATGGCCAGCCGGCTTTCTTTGTCCGCGACAACGGTGCCGGATTCAACGAAGCGTATGCGGGAAAACTGTTCGGCGCATTTCAACGGTTGCACAACGAATCCGAATTCGAGGGTACCGGGATCGGCCTGGCCACCGTCAAACGAATCGTTACACGGCACGGTGGTCTCATTGCGGCGCAAGGCGTCGAAGGAGTGGGAGCCACGTTCTGTTTCACATTGGGAGGCGCGTCTTGAAACAAGAGGCAATTCTGCTGGTAGAAGACAACATGGACGACGTCGAGCTCACGCTCATGGCGTTCGATCAAGCCAGGATTACGAATCCAGTCGTCGTGGCAAAGGATGGCGTGGAGGCATTGGACTATCTATTCGGAGAAGGAAGTTACGCCGGCCGCGACGCGCGCGAGCAGCCGGTCGTGATCCTGCTCGATCTCAAACTGCCACGCCTTGGCGGCCTGGAAGTGCTCGCGCGCGTCCGTCAGGACGAGCGCACGAAGTACCTGCCGGTCGTCATTCTCACGACCTCGACGGAGCAGGACGACCTGATCAAGGCCGGCGATCTCCACGCCAACAGCTATGTGCGGAAGCCGGTCGACTTCGACACCTTCGTGGATGCGGCCAGGCAATTGGGTCTCTATTGGACGGTGCTGAATGAGCCCGTCCCGGCGGTGCTTTAGAACGACACCATGAACGAAAAGCATCTTCGCGTCCTGATCGTGGAAGACAACCCGGCCGATGCCGAGCTTCTGGAATTGGAGCTGGCGAATGGCGGGTATGAAGTCACCTCGCTTAGGGTCGACACCGCCCCCGCGATGCAGGCGGCACTGGAAGGGAAGGATTGGGACCTCATCCTCTCGGACTATTCGATGCCTCACTTTACCGGTATGCGGGCGCTCGAGGTGTTGAAGGCGACGGGCAAGGACATCCCCTTCATTCTGGTCTCGGGCAGCGCCGGTGACGACATCGCCATCACGGCGATGCGGGCAGGCGCTCACGATTTCTTTACGAAGAGGAGTCTGGCGCTGCTGCTGCCGGCAATCGAGAGAGAGCTTCGTGAGGCGGAGTTACGATCGACCGCGAGAGCACAACGCGAACAGCTCTACCAGAACGAAAAGCTGGCGGCACTGGGGACTCTCCTTGCCGGCGTCGCACATGAGCTGAACAACCCGCTGTCCGTGATCATGCATCAGGCCACGCTCCTGCAGAGGTCATTGGTGGATGACCCGCGGCAGTCGCAGGCTGGAAAGATCATGCTGGCCGTGGACATCTGTTCGCGGCTCATGAAGAACTTCCTCGCTCTTGCCCGGCACGAGCCGCCGCGGCGTATCGCGGTGTCCCTCAACGACGTTGTGGTCGCAGCCATCGACCTCGTGTCCTACGGTTTGAGAGTCGACAGCGTCGCAGTGGCTCTCGACCTCGCCGAGCCCATTCCGCAAGTCTCGGCCGATCCGCAGCAGTTGGAGCGCGTGGTCATCAATCTCGTGAGCAACGCCCAGTACGCGCTGCGGTCGCGTCTCCTGCCGCGGAGCGTTGTCCTTCGTACGAGCTTCGACGCGTCGCTGGGGGTGGTCCGGCTCCAGGTCACCGATAACGGGGGAGGCATCCCGCCGGAAATTCGTTCCCGCATCTTCGACCCTTTCTTCACGACCAAGCCGGTCGGAGAGGGCACGGGCCTCGGGTTGTCTCTTTGCCACGGGATCATCGCCGCACACAACGGCACGATTGCAGTGAGCAGCGAAACGGACTCCGGGACTTCGTTCGTCATCACCTTGCCGGCCGGAGCCCCTCACGTGGACGAAACTCCTGAAACGAATGTCGTGCTGCCGGCCGCCGGATTGCGCGTTCTTGTGGTGGATGACAATCCTGATGTCGCGATGGCGTTCTCCGAGATTCTCTCCTCGCAAGGGCATTTCGTGGAGATTGCGGAGAGCAGCAGGGCCGCGCTGCCGCTCATCTTGACGGGCGCCTATGCGGTCGTGCTGGCCGATATGAGGATGCCGGATCTCGATGGCCCGGCGTTGTACCGGGAGGTCATCGCACGCAACCCGCTCCTCGCAACATCGTTCCTGTTCATCACGGGCGACGCCTTCGGCAACGAAACCGCCCGATTCCTGAAGGAGACCGGCGCCGTGGCTCTCGGCAAGCCATGCACGTTCGATGAAGTCGCCAGTGCCGTCGAGCAGGTCCTGCGGAGGCGCGCCGATGCCCACTGAGGCGGATGACGGCACCATGACTGTCGGCATATCACAGACAAGCAGCACCGGCGGCCCTATATTGCTCGCCAGGGTCTCCCCAATGACGCGAATCGTGATCGCCGATGATCATGCGGTTGTCCGCAAAGGACTGCGGCAGCTCATCCTTGAGGCGAACGATATGACGGTCGTCGGCGAGGCTGCCTCGGGCGACGAGTTGCTGACCGTTCTCCGCTCGCGCCCCGTCGACGTCGTCATCCTCGACCTCAGCCTCGGCGTCCGCAGTGGGCTCGATCTCCTCAAGCACATCAAGAGCGAGTTGCCCCGGCTGCCCGTCATCATTCTGAGCATGCATCCCGAGGATCTCTTCGCGGTTCGCGCTCTGCGTGCGGGGGCCTCGGGCTACGTGGAAAAGAACAGTGCTCCCGAGGATTTGCTGATGGCGATTCGACGGGTCGCGCGCGGAGGGACTTACGTGAGCGCTCAAATTGGCGAGAAGATTGCCGCCGATATCGCAAGGGGAGGCGCTGCCGTCCTCCCCCACGAGCGCCTCTCCGATCGCGAACTGGAGGTTCTCCGCCTCCTTGGCTCCGGTATGTCGGTCACCGCAATCGGTCACGCATTGAACCTGAGCGTGAAAACCGTGAGCACGCATCGCACGCGCGTTCTGGCCAAGACCGGGCTTCGAACCAATGCCGAGATTGTCGAGTATGTGATTTCCCACGGGCTTCGCTGAGACCATGGCAAAGCTCCGCTATCTCACAGTAGTGCTGACACTCATTTCGATCGCCGCCGTGGCGCAACCCGCAGGCCGGAGCGCGCGAACCATACGAGTCGTGGTGGACAACGACTACGCGCCCTACTCCTTCCAATCGGATGACGGCAAGTTGCACGGCATCGTGATCGATCAATGGAAGGCATGGGAGAAGAAGACGGGGATCCGGACCGAGATTGAAGCGACGGATTGGGGGCAGGCGCTGCGGCGCATGCGCGCGGGCGAGTTCGACGTGATCGACTGCATCGTGGAGTCTCCGGATCGCCGGGAGTATTTTGATTTCACGCCGGGCTATGCCACGGTCGAAGCATCGATTTTCTTTCGCGACGACATCTCCGGCATCTCCGATCTCCCTTCGCTGCGAGGATTCCCGGTCGGGGTCAAAGCGGGGGATCAACACATCGACAGACTCAAAGCGAGCGGCGTGACGACGCTGGTCCCGTTCCAGAATAACCACGAGATCGTCGAGGCAGCCAGGCAACACAAGATCGACGTGTTCGTCATCGATGTTCCGTCAGCGCTCTATCTTTTGAGTAAGTTCGGAGTCACTAACGACTTCCGGCGCTCGCCGCCGGTCTTCCGCGACCAGCTCCGCAGGGCTGTTCGCAAGGGAGATGCGGAGACGCTCTCTCTCGTTTCGGGCGGCTTTGCGGCGATCGACCCGCTCGAGCTCAAGCAAATCGACCAGAAATGGTTCGGCCGCGGCATCAATTGGTTTGAACCGTACGTCATCTACGCTGCGTACGTGGCTGCGGCGGCGTTCCTGGTCATCGTGGCGCTCGTCGGTTGGAACTACACGCTGCGGAGACTGATCCTGCAGCGGACCGCGGCACTGGCCGAGAGCGAACAACGCTTCCGCCAGATTGCGGAGAACATTCGTGAGGTCTTCTGGCTGCTCGACGTCGATGGCGGCAAGACGCTTTATGTCAGCCCGGCCTATGAGACTGTCATGGGGCGGACCCGCGAGAGTTTGTATCAAGACCTGAGGTCCTTCACCGCCGCGATTCACCCGGACGACCAACGTCGCGTGTCCGAAGCGATGGAGGGAGACCGCGAGCGCGGCTTCGAAGTCGAGTATCGCGTGGTGAAACCGGATGGGTCCATCCGTTGGATATGGGACCGCGGGTTTCCCATCAGAAATCGAGCGGGGCACGTGTACCGCCTCGCCGGAATCGCTGAAGACATCACCGACCGCAAGCTGGCCGCGGATGCCCTGAAGGACGCCGACGGCCGTGTCCGGCTCATCATCGACACGATCCCGGCCATGGCCTGGACCGTGCGGCCCGACGGCATCGTTGATTTCCTCAATCGCCGCTGGATGGACTATGCGGGCCTTTCGTTGGAGGAGTATGTCAAGGATCCGACGGGTCCCATCCATCCGGACGACGTTCCCCGAGTGATTGAGAAGTGGCTGGCCAGTAAGGCGGCGGGCAGAGTCGATGAGGATGAAATGCGCCTGCGCCGCGCCGACGGTGAGTACCGCTGGTTTCTTGTGCGCACGGTCCCGGTTTTCGACGAGCAGGGACGCATCATCAAGTGGTACGGAACGAGTACCGACATCGAGGATCGCAAGCGAGCGGAGGAGAAGCTCAAACGGAGCGAGAGGCAGTTGGCCGAGGCGCAGCGGATCTCGCATGTAGGACATTGGGAGCGCAATCTCGATGGCGGAGAAATCATCTGTTCCGAGGAAACCTACAGAATCTTCGGGCTGCCGCCGCAGGACGCAATGCGCAACTTTGAACAGTTGATCCACCCCGAGGATCGGCCCCTGCACGCAGCGGCAATCGCCCGGGCGCTGCAAGGAGAGCCCTTTGACGTTGAATATCGCGTGGTCAGGCCGGATGGCGAGATCAGGTTCGTCCACAGCCAGGGCAGCGCGGTCGAGGATCCATCGGGACGGGCGCGCCGTACCTTCGGCGCTGTGCAGGATATTACGGAGCTCAAGCACGCCGAGGAGAGACTCAGGACGACAAGCGAACAATTGCGCACCCTCTCTGCGCGACTTCAATCGGCGCGGGAAGCGGAAGGGATCCGCATTGCCCGTGAGATCCACGACGACCTCGGTTCGACGCTCACGAGTTTGCGCTGGGAGTTGGAAGGCATCAAGAAGACGCTTTGCGAGCCGGGAACGGTGTTGCCGGGCGGCGACCTGAAGGAGAAGTTGGCAGGCATGCTGGGCCTCACCGATACGATGATCACCATCGTCCGAAGAATTGCGTCCGATTTGCGCCCGGTCGTACTCGATGTTCTCGGATTGAGAGAAGCCATTGAATGGCAGGCGCAGCAATTTCAGGATCGGACCGGCATTTCCGTTCGATGTGAGACGCTGGAAGCCGGTATCAATCTTGACGCGGCGCAATCGACGGCGGTTTTCCGAATCTTTCAGGAGGCTCTTACGAACATCCTTCGCCATGCTCGCGCGACAAGAGTGGAAGTAACGATGGTCGAAGATACCGGCGTATTCGTTCTGATGATCGGAGACAACGGGCGCGGCATCACGGAAAGCGAGCGAAGCGGCGAGTCGTCCATCGGCCTTCTGGGGATGCGCGAGCGCGCGCATCTGATCGGTGGCGAGATTGAAGTCAGCGGCGTGGAAGGGGAGGGGACGACGGTCACGCTGCGGTTGCCAATTGCAGCTTCATGAAACCGGGCGGCGCAAACCCCCGAGCGTCGACGAGTTTTCCACCTCCGCCGCCCTTGCACTCGGGCGAGGACGCCCGAGTGCCCGCGGTGTGTGCCGAGCATGTTCGATAGCTAGGAGGTGAAAGTCCTTTGCCCAGGTTGATGGAACCGAAGGGCTAGCAAAGCGCAA
>Ga0307470_10000068_pt1 | contig 72599 bp, 41 predicted proteins | sample atmos_gasesAM3C__FD_204565 | JGI IMG/M metagenome (GOLD analysis project Ga0307470, IMG submission 204565) | Hardwood forest soil microbial communities from Morgan-Monroe State Forest, Indiana, United States - atmos_gasesAM3C_05 | ecosystem: Environmental > Terrestrial > Soil > Temperate forest... | reverse complement strand
CGGCGGCGCCATCGCCATCGAATACAGCGGCACCGCCACCGGCTCAGTCCTCACCAAGCTGTCGGCGAAGGCTGGCGTCGGCTATAACGGCAACCACGGCGGGCCCGGAACCGTGTACGTTAAGGGCTCGAATTCGACCTATGGCGACCTGACCATCGACGCCAAGGGTCTCTTCCCGGTTCCATCCGCCATCACACAGCTACCCTCGCTGGGGGCCGGCTCTGCCACCAGCACCAGCGGCGGCGCGGTGCTGGTCACTGACCGCAACAACGACGTGCCTCTGTACTTCGTCGGCCATTGGGTCGAGATCCGTGACGTGAACAACGTCCTCAAGGGCATCTGGCGCATCCTCTCCATCGATCCCAACAACGGCAAGAGCGTCACCCTGCAGCCGAACGGCAACGAGACCATTCTCATCGCCGCCGGCGACAAGTGGCAGGGCGTCTATCGCTTCGACAACCTCAGCGTCCCCTCCGGCGTACCGCTGACGATAACCGGCGACCCGATCCGCTTCGGCGACGGCACTAACGGCACGGCCACCTTCACCGGACCGCCGCTCAGCAGCGGGCAGCGGTTCGAGCTGCAGACGCCGGTCATCTCCACGCAACCGGTCAACGTCGCCGGCATCGTGGCCCTGCCGAGTCTCACGGCTCCGTCGCTGCGCGTAGTGAGCGGCGGCTTGCTCGCGGGCGGATCGGCGTCGGCCCCGCTGGTCATCAACGCTTCCTCTTCGGTGAGCGTCGATGCCGGCGGCTTCATCGACGTGAGCTTGCGCGGCTATGGACCAGCGTTGAGCTACACGAACACCACGGTCTCCGTCGGATCGGCTGGCGGCAGCCATATCGGCCTCGGCGCGCAATACAGCGGCCCTGCCGGAGCGTCGTTCGGCAGTGTCTACCGGCCGCAGGAAGCGGGCGGCGGAGCTGGCCAGCAGATGTCCGGCGCCGGCGCCCTGCGCATCATCACGGCCACGCTCACCGTCGACGGCACCATCAAGGCCGACGGCCAGGGCGGCGGCGGTGGTGGCGACCACAGCGGCGCCGGCGGCTCGATCTACATCACCACCACCAACATCGGCGGCAACGGGTCGATGGAAGCGCAGTCGGGCGACGACCCCAACGGCTACGCCTCCGGCGGCGGCGGCGCCATCGCCATCGAATACAGCGGCACCGCCACCGGCTCAGTCCTCACCAAGCTGTCGGCGAAGGCTGGCGTCGGCTATAACGGCAACCACGGCGCGCCCGGCAGCGTGTACGTCAAGGGTTCGAGCGGTACCTATGGCGACCTGACCATCGACACCAAGGGTCTGACTCCCGCCGGCGGCGCGATCACGCAACTTCCCTCGCTCGGAGCCGGCTTCGCCCAGAGCGGCAGCGGCGGCGCGGTGCTGGTCACTGACCGCACCCTCAACGTGCCGCTGTACTTCATCGGCCACTGGGTCGAGATCCGCGACGTCAACAACGGCATCAGGGGCGTCTGGCGCATCCTCTCCGTCGATCCCAACAACGGCAAGAGCGTCACTCTGCAGCCGAACGGCAACGAAACCATCCCCATTGCCGTCGGCGATCAGTGGCGCGGCATTTACCGCTTCGACAACGTCACCATCAACGGCGTCACGGTGAACACAGCCGACCGCCTGGACGCGACGCCGGTGTTGCTCAACAGCGGAAAGGTCGTCGGCAACAACCAGGGTGCGCCTACGATCGACCTCACCAAGATCTCGATCAGCGTCGGGCCGTTCGGGCCGGTGCTCATCGCCTCGGCCAATGCGGTCACCGATCCGGAGCCGCCGATCATCGTCACGCCCTCCGACCAGAACACCAACACGACCTTCCCCACCGTCACAGCGTTGAGCGACGGAAGCTTCGCGGTGGCCCTGGCCGGCTCCGCGGGCGACTCCATCTACATCTACGCCGCCGACAGCGCCCTCTATCCGTTGCGCACTCCGGCGAAGCTCGCCGGCCAACTGCCCGCAACGGGCAGCGCGCCGCCGGCTGTGGTCATCAACTCCTCGATGACCACCGACACCAACTTCCACGCACGGCGACTGTCCGTCGAAGGCAACACCGCCGTCGTGACCACACTGCGCACCGACTCAACTAACTCGAAGACCTTGCTCGTCTTCGATCTCTCCACTGGCCAGGCCGTCTTTTCGCGCGCCGTTTCCTTACCGGTGAACGCGGTCGACGTCAATCTCCGCAACGGCGTCGCCTACGTCTCCGGCGGCTCGTCCATCACCGCCGTCGACCTGTCGACGAGTCCCGCCGGCGTCGTGAATGTCGCCAGCACATGCGGCGACAACTACGGCATGCTCATCGACGCCACGTACCTCTATTCGGCCGGCGACTGCACCCACATCAACATCTTCGACGTCACCAATCCGAAGGTGCCGGTGTTCATCCGGGCCGCAAACACGCCGACCACCTACACGCAGATCCTCGGCTACGGCAATTACCTCCTCGGCATCTCGAACGCGTCCGGCCAGGACCTCACCGTCATCGACCGCCGCGACATCAACAACCTCATCACGGTGAAAACCTTCGATGTCCCGAGCTTCACGGCAACGCGCGGGGCGTTGAACGGCAATCTCCTCTATCTCGGATCGCAGGAAGGAAAAGTCGCCACCATCGACTTGACCAACCCCGCCTCGCCGGTCATCAAGTCAACCATCAGCGTGGCCACGGTGGCGGCGTGGGACGTCCGTTTCGTTTCGCCGTACGCGCTGGTCGCAGCCGACACGGCCGGAACGATCGCCCTCGATCTGACAAACCCGATCGCGCCGAAGATCGCCGGCATCGCCGCGACGCCGCCGCGGGCCTGGTCGGTGGCGCCGCGCGGGACGATCGCTGTCGTCGCGGCCGAGGATCGGATGTACACGCTGCCGCTGGGCGCGCCGCCGCAGCTCGACACGACAAAGGTCTCGCTCTCCTATGACGGCCAGAATGTCACCATCACCGGCGCTGCCAACGCCGTCGCCGGCTTCGCGCCTCTGACGGTGGAGATCCGCAACGTCACCGCCTCCACCTCCAAGACCGGCGTGCCGGTCGACACTGCCGGTCACTTCTCCGATTCTCTGGCCGCGCTCGCCGGCGACGCCATCAGCATCGTCGTGACCGACGGCCACGGCGTCTCCAGCGCGCCCATTCCGGTCGGCTCCGTACCGTTCGGAACCTCGATCACCAGCGCGGCGATCACCAGCTCGATGATCGGCGGCGACTCTACCTACCGCGCCAAGCGGATGGCCATTGACGGCGGCATCGCGGCGGCGATCTACTTCGCCGCGCCGTCCGACGGCAGCAACCGCTCGAAGAAGATGGTCCTCTTCGACGTCTCCTCCGGCGCTCCGGTCTACACGCAGACGGTAACCCTGCCGATCAACGCCCTCGACGTCCAAATCCGAAACGGCTTGATCTACGTCGTCGGCGGCACGCAGTTGCTCGTCGTCGATCCCTCCGTCAATCCCGCCACGCAGACAGCAGTCAGCGAGAACTGCGGCGATCACTGGGGCATGGCCATCGACAACAACTACCTCTACTCCGCCGGCGACTGCAGCAACGGCCACATCGACATCTTCGACATCAGCAACCCCAGGCAGCCCGTCCTCGTGCGCGCGGCATCGACATATCCGGGCGTCGGCATCACCTACACACAGCTCATTCCGTACGGCAACTACCTCATCGGCACGTCGCCGAACACGCCGGGCAATAACGGCTACGACGTCGTCGTCATCGACCGCCGCGACATCGACAACCTCAACGTCGTCGCGCACGTGGACGTGCCCGGCTTCAACGGCTGGCGGGCGACGCTCTCCGGAACCACGCTCTACATCTCCGGCATCGCCCAGAGCGCGATGGCCATCGTCGATCTGAGCAACCCGCTGCTGCCTGTGGTCAAGGCGACGCCGGCCACGGCCGGCGCCTCGAACGGCATCGCCGCCTCGGGCAACCGAGCCGTCGTCGGCGATGGCACCGCGGGCATCAGCGTCTTCGACGTGACCAACCCCACCGCGCCGCACCTACTCGGCACGCAGCCGCTCGCCGGGTCGATCTGGGATGTCGCCCTCTACGGTGGCCGCATCTGGGCCGCCGCGGAAGACCAGATCATCGCCGTCAACAATGCCGTGACTCCGCCCTTCGTCGATGCCAGGCATGTGACGGTCGGCAGAACGACGACCGGCGCCACAGTCGCCGGTGCCGCCGGCGCGGTCGGCAGTTCCACATCCGGCAGCACCGTCGAAGTGCGCAACGAGACCAGCGGCGCGAAGACCAGCAGCGTCGCCGTCGACGCGGCCGGCAGATTCACCGGCGCCCTCGCCGCCGCCGCGGGCGACGTCGTCAGCGTCGTCGCCACCGACGGCCGCTCGAACCAGAGCAGCGTCGTACGCGTCGGTTCCGTGCCGTTCGGCGTGGCCAGCTTCGTCTCCGTTCCGCCTTCCGTCTCCGGCGATTCCAACTTCCGGGCGCGCCGCGTCGCGGTCGACGGGAACACCCTCGTCACCTCCACCTACCGCGGCTCCGGCTACGATTCGAAGAACATCGTCGCCTTCGACATCTCCACCTCGCCGCCGACGCTCATGCAGGCCGTGGCTCTGCCGGTGCTCGTCGAGGACGTCACCGTGCGCAACAACGTCGCCTACGCCGTCGGCGCGTTCAGCCTCGTCGCCGTCGATCTCTCGGTCAAACCGGCAACGTCCGTCAACGTGACCGGCAGCTCCTGCGGCGACCACTACTCGGTGCTCATCGACGGCACTACCGTTTACGCAGGCGGCGACTGCGGCGATGGCCGCATCGACATCTACGACGCCACGAATCCGAAATCGCCGGTCTGGTTGAAGAAGTTCTCCGTCTCCTCCGGCACCGTCTTCACGCAGCTCATTCCGTACGGCACGTACCTGATCGGCATATCCGTTCACAACGTAGTCGTCGTCGACCGGCACGATCCGAACAACCTGACCAAAGTCGGCGACCTGCCGTTGCCGAACATCTCCATCTTCCGCGGAAGGGTGTCGGGATCGACGCTCTACGTGACGGACGGGAAGTCGGTGACGGCGGTGAACCTGGCCAATCCGACCGCGCCGGCCGTACTCAGCACCACAGCCGCAAACGTCCCGCGCGCCACCGACACTGACGCCACCGCGAACCGCGTCTACGCCGCCGACGGAACGGCCGGGGTGACCGTCGTCGACGTGACAAACGTCAGCGCGCCGCGGGTCATCGGCTCGCAGAACATATTTGGCAACTCGTGGGACGTCGTTCTCAGCGGGACGAAGCTCTACCTCGCCGCCGAGCATGTCGTGGACGTTGTGGATCTCTCCGCCACGTCGGGCGGATCGATGTCGCCTTCCGTGGCGTCGGTTGCGCCGGCACCCGGTGCGGCCGCCCCTCCGCCTTCACTCGATGACGCGCATGCCCGCGTCGAGCGGACGCTGATCTCCGTCACGCTGCGCGACGGCGTCGTCACCGTACGCGGCGCGGCCGGCGCGGTCCGAGGCAGACAACCGATCGTTCTCGATCTCGCCAACGCGACGATGGGAATGGTCACGCCGCAGGTCCCGATCGCCGCGGACGGCTCGTTCGAGGCAACCATCGGCGCCGTGGCGGGTGATCGCCTGGCAGTACGCATCACGACCGGCGACGGCGAGCACGCCGCGGCCGACCTTGGTGAGGTCCATTGAATTGACGTTCGCGGCGCCGCCTCGTGCGGCGCCGCGCGGTCCAAACGGAACACAGGAAAACCAGATGACTCGTTCGAAACTCGCTGTCAGCCTCTTCACGGCGCTTCTTGCGCTTTCCGGCTCGCTCGCCGCGCAGACAGCGCCGCGGCCCGATCCCTTCAACATCACGCAGCCGCTGGCGTCGTATGCACTCTCCTCGTGCGGCGATCTGACGGTGTCGGACGGCGTGATCGACTCGAAGGGCTTCTCCGCGTCCGTGGTCGGAAGCACCGGCAACATCGTCTCGAATGGCAACATCAAGGTCAGCGGCGGCACCGTCAACGGTGACGCCACGGCCGGTCCGGGCAAGACCGTCACCACAACCGGCAGCGGCACGATCACCGGCACGAAGTCGAGCGCAACCACCGCCTACAACTGCACGCAGGTCGACCTCGCGGCGCTGACCGCGACTCTCCAGAGCTCCAACGACAACGCCAAGCTCCCCCTCACCGGGCAGGGAAAGAACGCCGTTGGCGGCTCGACGCATTACGAATTCAACCTCAGCGGCGGCGACACCATCCACTTCCCCGCCGGCACCTATTACTTCACCAAGTTCACCGTCTCCGGCGGCTCCGTCATCACTCTCGACGGAGCGGTGCGCATCCTCTGCACCGGCAGCGTCACCACCAGCGGCGGCAGCTTCGTCAACAGCAACCCGTATGCGCTGCGGTTCTGGAGCTCCGGCACGCCGTTCACCATCAGCGGCGGCGGCACAATGAACGGCTTCTTCTACGCGCCGGCCGCCTCGGCCACGATCTCCGCCGCGCACCTCATTGGCAGCCTGATGGCGCAGACCATCACCGTCAGCGGCAGCGCGCACGTCACCCGCATCATCGACGACGTCCGGCCGCAGGTGGCCATCACCGCTCCGGCAAATAACGCCATCTTCGCCGACGGCTCGAGCATCGTCGTCAGGGGCACGGCCTCCGACGACCAGACTCCTGTCACGTTGAAGGTCAACGGCAATGCCGTGACCATCAACGCTGACGGCACGTGGACCACCACCCTCAACCTCTCCGGCGCAGGCTCCCCGGTGACGATCGCGGCCATCGCCACCGACATCGGCGGCAACACCGGGACGACGAGCATCACCATCCAGATCATCCCGCCGCCCATCGTCACTCTCGTCTCGCCACCGAGCGGCGCGCTCGTCAAGACGCGCAGCGTCAACCTCACCGGCTCGGCCGGTACCGCGGGCTCGGTCACCGTCAACGGCCAGGCTGCGACGGTTGCCGGCGGCAACTGGACACTCGCGAACTTTGACCTCGGCGCCGACGGCTCGCACCCGCTGACCATCGTCGGCACCAATGCCGGCGGCTCGAGCCCCCCGATCACCCCGACCCCGACGATCACCAACGACACCACGGCGCCGGCGATTCAGGGCACCATCACGCCCGCACCGAACACCGACAACTGGAACAACAGCAACGTCACGGTCACATTCGCTTGCTCCGACACCGGCAGCGGCATCGCCACCTGCCAGACGCCGATCACCGTTTCGACCGAGGGCGCCGGCCAGATCGTTACTGGCACGGCGGTCGACAAAGCCGGCAACCCGGCAACGGTGAACGTCACGGTCAACCTCGACAAGACAGCGCCGCACTTCACCTTCACCTCGCACACCAACAACCAGATCGTCACCACGCCGCAGATCACCGTCTCCGGCGGATCGGACGACGCTATCAACGCGACCGTAAACGGCGTTGCCGCGACGGTCAACACTAGCGCGAAGACCTTCACCTCCGCGCCGCTGACTCTCGTCGAGAAGAGCAACAGCATCACCGTCAGCGGTAAGGACATCGCCGGCAACATCGGCACAGCTACGATCAACATCGTCCTTGACAACATCCAACCGCACGTGGCCATCACCTCGCCGGCGAACAACGCCGTCGTATCGGCAGATCCAGCGCACGTCGTCGTCAGCGGCACCGCCGGCGACGATCAGACCTCGGTCACCGGCGTCAAAGTCAACGACCGCTCCGCCACGCTGAACGCCGACGGCACGTGGACCATCACGCTCGATCTTTCCACCGGCTCGTCGCCTGCAACGATCACTGCGGTCGCCACCGACGCCGCGGGCAACACGGCAAACACCAGCATTTCCGTCGTCACCATTCCGCCGCCGGTGCTCTCGCTGATCTCCCCCGCCCCCGGCTCGCTCCTCAACACGCGCAACGTCAATCTCTCCGGCAGCGCCGGCACCGCGACAACAGTAACGGTGAACGGTCAGAGCGCGACGGTGTCCAGCGGCGGTTGGACGCTCGCGAACTTCGACCTCGGCGCCGACGGCGTGCACACGCTGACCATCGCCGGCACGAACGCCGGCGGCTCGAGCACCATCACACCGAGCCCGAGCCTCACCGTCGACACCACCCCGCCGGTGATCATCGCCACGGCATCGCCCGCCGCGAACGGCGCCGGCTGGAACAACGGCGACGTCACCGTCACCTTCACCTGTACCGACTCCGGCAGCGGCATTGCCACGTGTCAGGCGCCGATCACGGTTTCGACCGAGGGCGCCTCCCAGACCATCACAGGCACCGCGACTGACAAGGCCGGAAACAGCGGCAATGCGAAGGTGACGCTCAGCATCGACAAAACCGCGCCGGTGTTCACGTTCACGTCGCACACGAACAACCAGATCGTCAACACACCGCAAGTTGTCATCGCCGGCGGATCGGACGACGCCGTCACCGCGACGGTGTACGGGCAGACGGCGACGATCGACGCGGCGGCGAAGAAATTCACCTCGCCGATCATCACCCTGACCGAGGGGAACAATCCCATCGTCGTGACCGGGAAAGACGTCGCGGACAACAGCGGCACGGCAACGATCACGCTGAACCTCGACGACATCAAGCCGAACATCGCGATCACTTCGCCCGCCAACAACGCCACCGTTCCTGATCCGAAGAAGGTCGTGATCAGCGGCACCGCCTCCGACGATCAGACCGCGGTCGCCGGCGTTCAGGTCAACGGCAACCCGGCCACACTCGCCGCGGACCATACCTGGACGATCACGCTCGACCTCTCGGCGGCTAGCTCGCCGATCGACGTGACCGCGGTCGCGACCGACATCGCCGGGAACATCGCCACGACCAAGATCTCGGTCATCACCCTTCCGCCGCCCACGCTGACGCTGACCCTTCCGCCGCCCGATACCTACGTCAACCTCCGCACGATCGCGCTCGCCGGAGGCGCCGGCTCAGCCGACAGCGTGACGGTCAACGGACAGCCCGCCACGGTCGCGAACGGCGCATGGTCGATCGCGAGCTTCGACCTCGGCAATGACGGCCCAGTGCCGCTAACGATCGTCGGCACGAACGCCGGCGGCTCGACCACCATCACCAAGAATCTCACCCTCGACACCGTGCCGCCGCAAATCCAGGCAGGCGTGAGCCCTGCGCCGAACGCCGCGGGGTGGAACAACACCAACGTCACCGTCACCTTCACCTGCGCTGATAGCGGCAGCGGCATCGCCACCTGCCCCGACACAGCGAACGTCACGACCGAGGCGGCCGGGCAGATCATTACCGGCACGGCGGCCGACAAAGCCACGAACACTGCGGCAGTAAGGGTCACGCTCAACATCGACAAGACCGCGCCGCACTTCACCTTCACATCGCACACGAACAGCCAGATCGTCACCGCGCCGAAGGTCACGATCGTCGGTGGATCGGACGATGCCATCGCCGCGACCGTCAACGGCGTCGCCGCCGTGATCGATCCGGCCACGAAGACCTTCACCGCGACGCTCACGCTCATCGAAGGGAGCAGCAACGTCATCGTGACCGGCAGCGACATCGCCGGCAACAGCGGCAGCGCGACGCTCACGCTCGTCGTCGACACGAAGGCACCGCAGGTCTCGATCACCTCGCCGGCCGCGAATGCGTGCCTCAATGTCAGCGCGCTCGACATCAAGGGAACTGCGTCGGACGCGAACTTCAAGAACATCACCGTGCAGCTCGGCGGAACGACCGTCACGCCGGCGGTCGACGCGGGCGGAAACTGGCTGGCGAATTTCTCCAACGTTCCGGAAGGGAAAGCGCTCTTCACGGTGACAGCCACCGACACGGTTGGCCACACCGCGACCTCATCGCTCGCCGTCAACATCGACCGCACCCCGCCGGCGATCGCCTTCACCGAGAACGGCGTGCCGTTCACGGCCACTCTCCTCAACCGCGGCGTCACGCCGTTCGTCCGCCTCACGGACGCGGACCCGGCACCGACCCTCACTGTCACGCTCGACGGTGCGGCGTATGCGGCCGGAACATCCATCGCCGCCGAGGGACAGCACACCCTCGATGCGATCGCGACTGACTGCGCCGGGAACAGGTTCGAGAAGTCCGTGCAATTCACCATCGACCGTACCCCGCCGGCGCTCAGCAACCTGGTACCGGCGAACGGCGGCGCGCCGCTAGCCACGTTGCCTTCGTCGATCCAGGGAACGGCCAGCGAGCCGGCTACCATCTCGGTCGCCGGCGGCGCCGGCGTTCAGACCGACGGCTCGAACAACTTCAATCTCGGCGGCGTGCCGTTCGCGAACGGCGTCAACAAGTTCATCCTGCACGCGGTCGACGCAGCGGGAAACACTTCCGATACCGCCTACAGCGTCACCGTGCGCACCGGCTCGCCGATCGTCACGATCTCCGACAATGGAACGCCGATCGTCAGCGGCACCGTCTTCAATCGCGCAGTCACGCCAGTCGTCACCGCCGACTCTGCAGACGACACGATCACCGCGCAGCTCGACAACAATACCTTCAACCTCGGCGCCGCCATCACGGCGGACGGCAACCATACCCTCGTCGCAACCGCCAAAGACCCGGTCGGCCACACCACGAATGCCACCGTCACCTTCATCATCGACCGCGCCGCGCCGTCGATCAAGATCACTGCGCCCGCCGACGGTGCAACCATCGACGCCGACAGCGCCACGATCACCGGCACTGCCGGCGACGCCGTCGCGGTATCGGTCAACGGCATCGCTGCGACGCTCTCCTCGGGCACCTTCACCGCGAACGTGCCGCTCGATCCGGCCTCCACGTCGATCATTGCCATCGGCAGCGACGCCGCCGGCAATCAGGGACGCGACCAGATCACCATCAACCGCGCCGGACCAGCTACCGGCGTCGTCCTGACCTACCCGCCCGAGGGAATGCGCACCAACCGGCCTTCCACGGTCGTGACCGGCCGCGTTCTCACGCCGTCCGCCGTGCAGAGCCTCACGCTCGAAGGCCACATCGCCTCCGGCCAGAGCACGGGAACGACGCAGGTAACCCGCGATCCGAGCGGCTCGTTCACCGTCACGAACTTCGCGCTCTTCGAGGGCGTCGACACCATCACCGCGACTACAACGACGGCGGCAGGCAAGACTTCGTCCGCGGTCATTCACGTCAACGTCGACCTCACGCCGCCCACCGTGCAGCTCCTCGCGGGCGGCACGCCTCTCGAGGACGGCGCGCACTTCCCGAGCGCGACGGTGCTCACCGCCATCCCGGCCGACGCGCTGATCGCCGGCTTCACGCAGGACGCGACTACCGTAACGCTGCAGGTCGACGGCGTCGCCGCCACACCGACTACCACGGTCAGTGCGAACGGCGGCCACACCGCGGTTGCGATCGCCACTGACGGCGTCGGCAACCAGACGCGCCTCCAGCGCGCCTTCTTCATCGGCACGACCGCGGGGACGGCCGGATGCGGCCTGACCGGCTTCGATCCTGCCGACGGCTCCGTCGTCACCGCCAACTCCACGACGCTCGTCGGCAGCAGCGGCGGCGCGGCCGGGGTGAAGATCAACGGCATCCCGGCGCAAGTCGCAAACGGCATGTTCTCCGGCACGGTTGAGCTCTCGCAGGAAGGAGCGAACAGCGTCACGATCGTCTGCACCGACGCCTCCGGCGCGCCGACCGGCACACCGGCAACGATTACCCTCAATCGCGTCACTGCCGCGCCGTCGATCACCATCGGCTCCCCAGCGGAAGGGGTGTTCGCCGGCACAGACACCATCACCGTCGGCGGAACCGTGCAGAACGCCAGCTCGGTCGACGTGAACGGCGCCGCCGTGGTCGTCACCGGCAGCACTTACTCGGTTGCGGGAGTCCGTCTCGCCGCAGGCCTCAACATCCTCGTCGCGCACGCGAAGAACGCCGCCGGCGCCGTCGCAATCGCCTCCCGGCGCGTCATCTACCTCAAGAACCCGCCGACCATCTCGATCGCCTGGCCGAGCGATGGCTTCAGCACCGGCGCTGCCACGATCGACATCAGCGGCACGTACACGAACCTCGATCCGACGTCTCTGCAGTCATCGCCCGCCGGCACCATGGAGCCACATCCATGGTCTGACACGACCGGCTACTTCGTCATTCACGGCGTGCCGCTGGCCGGCACGCAGGCGATTACCGTCACCGGACACGACGCGCTCAACAACCCCGTCAGCGTGACGGTCAACGTGACTCGGACGCCCGGCGCACCCTCGATCACCATCACCTCGCCGGCGAACAACAGCTACCTCCCCGCCGGCACGACCGTCCCAGTGACCGGCGCATTCAACGGCCCGACCGGATCGCTGATCGATGTCAACGGCACCGCCGCCGCGGCCGACTTCACCGCGTTCACGTACAGCGGCACGGCGCCGTTCGCCGCCAGCGGACCGACGATCATCACCGCGCATCTGGCGCAGCCCGACGGCAACGCCGCGATCGCAACGGTGATCGTGAACCAGCTCGCCGCCGCGCCGGCAGTCAAGGCTGTCTTCCCCGATTCCGGAGCTTCGGCGACTGATCCCGGCGTCATGGTGCTGGTCTCCTTCTCCGCGCCGATGGACGAGGGGTTGTTGCGCAGCGCGTTCTCGCTACTCGACGCTTCGAATAATGCCGTGACCGGTCAGTTCCGGCTCGAGAAGGATGTCCTCAGCTTCGCTCCGGCAACCACGCTCACGCCCGGCGCGGCCTACACCATCGACATCAAGACCTCGGCGAAAGATCTTGCCGGCAACGCTCTCGCCGCCGAATACACCAGCAAGTTCACTATCGCCACGAGCGCTCCCACGACGCCGCCGACCGTGAACCCGGTCGCGGGACCGCTCTGCGCATCCTCCGTCGCGATCAGCGGCACCGCGCCGGCTGGCTCGCGGATCGAAGTCGATCTCAACGGCGTGCCGACCTACGCCACCACCGATTCGACCGGCAACTACACCGCCACACTCACCATCCCGCAGGTCTCGGGATATGACGTGGCGCGCGTCCGCATCATCGGCGCGGACGGCACGTTCTCGCCGTCGGCCCCCGTCAGCTTCCAGGTCGATTGCTCCGGAGCGCAAGTCCTCGGCGCGACCTACGACCGCACCGCGAACGCAATCTCCGTCACCTTCTCGAAAGCCATCGACGTCTCCTCCGTCACCATCGGCCCGGCCGGCTCCACGCAGCTCGCGCTCAACGACGGCACGCAGCTCTCCGGCACGGTTGCCGCGGGAAGCTCCGCATCATCAATTCTCATCACCCCGTCGGCACCGTCAGGCACGGCCGATCCGCGCACCAGCACCGTCATCCTCACCATCACCACCGGCGTGAAGGACACGACCGGCCACAATCTCACCACGCCGTTCGGACAGACCTTCACCGCCAGCGGCCAGCCACAGCAGACGCCGAATGACGGCACTGGCTATATCAGTGGCCAGATCCTCGACGCCACCAACGGCCGCCTGCTCGGGGGCGCGTCGGTGTCGATCGACATTCCGGTAACAGCGCTCAAGAGCCCGCGCGTAAGCGCCACGAGCTTCACGCCGCTCCACGGCACGGCGAAAGTCGCATCAACCAGCGACTCGACAGGCCACTACACATCACGTCTGCCCGAAGGCGCATACGCCATCCACGCCTCCGCGAACGGCTACACCGACGTCTATCGTCAGGTCGTAGTCCCTGCGGGACAAGGCATCATTCCGATCGACATCCGCCTGACGCGCCGCGGCACCACGGCGACGACGGCCGGCTCCGATCTGACGCTGACGCACGGCGGCGACGACACGCTGACACGAAAGGCCACGCTCACGATTCCGAGCGCGGCTGCCGCGAGCGGCACGGTGGCGACGCTGACCGCGGTCGGCGGACAAGGCCTGCCCGGTCTTCTGCCCCTCGGCTGGTCTCCGCTTGCTGCCGCAGAGATCCATCTCGTGACTCCGACTGCGACGCCGATGGGCGGCGCGACAGCGTCGCTCGCCTTCCAGTTGTCCAGCGATGTCGCGGCCTCGGGCCGCACGATCAGCGCAGTCACTTACGATGCCGCGCGCGACGCATGGAACGTCGTGCAGCCGGTTGTCTCGATCGACAGCAACGGCATCGCGACCATCAACGTCTCTCTCCCCGCCACGAGCGCCGACTCCACCGGTGCGAACAGCGGCACCGCTGCGATCGCGCTCGTCTACCCCGACATCCCGCCGTACGCCGCCCCTCTCGCGCCGGTGGCAGGCGGTAGTCTCACCGGCGTCGCTGATCCGTGCGCGGCCGGCACATGCCCCCCGTTCACGGCGAAGCCGTTCACGCTCAATCCGCCGATCGTCGCGCCCAACCAGCGCACGGTGGCCACGCTTGTCATCGATGGCTCCGCGACGGCCGCGCCGCAGTTCCCGTCCGGTACGGCCATCGACGCGCTCGTCAACGAAGAGCTCCGTCTCGTCGACGGCAGCATCCTCACCGACCAGCCGTTCTCGGCCGACCTCATTCTCTATCGCTCGCTCGACACGAAGAGCGCCACCGCCGACTTCCACCTCGCGCCGAGCGCGAAAGCGTCACAGGTGACGCTGCAGATCGGCTTCGATCACATCCAGATCCTGCCGTATCCGGGGCGTCTTGACCGCGGCACTCTGATCGGACCGGCCGGCGGACGGGTCCCTTCCGACGAGCAGGTGCAGATCAACATACCGACCGGCGCGGCCGCCCAGGCGCTGCATGCGACGGCGAGCTCGATGACGACGAACGACCTCGCGCAGTTCGGCAGCATCGACGGCTTCCAGATCGTCGGCGGCTTCACCCTCACACTCGATCCAGCCACGGCGACGCAGCAGCCGTTCGCCTCGACGCAGCTCATCAAGTCAGCGAACGCCACGTTCACCGTCGACCCGGCGGTGGTCGGTAGCGCGCCGCAGCTCATTCTGGCCGAGGTCGTGCCGCAGACGACGTTCGGCCGCATCTTCCGGCTCGCCGATCCGATGGCGGCGCCGCTGCCGATCGACTCATCGACGCTGCTCCACGTCAGTACCGCGACGATCAACGCTGCGACGCTGCCGGTCGACGGCATCATTCGTCCCGGCCAGTACCTCCTCCTTCTCGCACGTCAGCCCATCGCCTTCGCCACCGGCACCGTCTCGCTGTCGAGCGGCACCGTCGTCGCCGGCGCTGCGGTCGTCTCCTCGTCCATCGGAGTCCGCGATCTCTCGCGCACCGCCGGCATCTATAACGTACCGGTGATCGCCAAGCCCGGCGCGCCGTTCTCGCTCACGCCGCTCCATCCGTCCCTCGGCGACGGTGTGCCGTACACGGCGACCGCAAGCCCCGATCCCGGCGCCATCGTTCCGGTCGGCCTGACCTTCACCTTCCAACCGCCTGCGTTGCAGAGCGTCACCGTCACCGGCCTGCAAGGCGGCATCAACCTCGTCACGAACAACGGCGCGTCGGGCATCAGCCTCTCCACGGGCGTGCAAGCGGTCTTCAGCCAGTCACTCGATCCCGCCTCGGTCACGCCAGGCTCGATCACCGTCATCAGCGCGAACGGCCAGACGGTCAAAGGAACGACGACGGCCAGCGGCACCGCGCTCACCTGGACACTGGCGCCCGGCACCGCGCTCGCGGTGAGCTCGAACTACTCGGTGCAGATCAGCGGCACAGTGCGCGGAGCGCACGGCGCGCCGCTCGGATCGACCGCGATCTTCACCTTCTCCAGCGTCGCACAGATCACCAGCACCCAGATCAACGCGTCGAAGATTCGCATCACCATCCCCGACGCCAACGGCATCTCCACGATCATCGGCGACCCCGGCGCGCTCCCGACCGTGCCACCCGAGGCGAGCGTGTGGAGCGTCGTGGCGCTGCGGCGCGGCAACGCCTTCATCACCCAGTACCAGGCGCAGGCGCACACCGACGGCAGCTTCTCCGTAACCATCGGCACCTGCGGCGGCAGCGGCAACTGCGCCGACAGCGTCACGATCCGGGACCACATCGATCTCGAGATCCTCAACGCCGCGCAGAACATCGCCGCCATCATCCCGCTCACGCCGTTCGTCACGGCGGACGGGAATGGATTCGTTGCCCCAGCAGACCAGACCAGCACGTTCACGAGCAAGGACGGCGTGACCGTAACGGTGCCCGCCGGATCGTTCGATCAACCGACGGTCGTATCCGTCGCGAAGATCAACGACGACTCGCCGTTCGCCGGCATCCCGACGTTCCACCACGACATGAACCTCTACGGCGCGGTGCAGCTCACGTTCGACTGCAGCGTCGGAGCGTCTGCCGATGCCACCGTCGCGCCGTGCGAGTCACACAATCGCATCGATCTCTCGATCCCGACCAACGTCGATCCGACCGGCAAGTACTTCCTGCTTGGCTGGCTCGGCCAGTCCGTGCACGGCCCGAAGATCATGGTCGTCGACACCGTCACCGACGTGAACGGCAGGCTCACCACCGCCGCGCAGGGCACATCACAAGGACTGCACGCCGTCGCAGCCTCTCTCGCGAAACTCCCGGTCGGAAAGGCAGTTCTCGTCGGCTCCGACGTGAAGAACTTCCTCTGCGGTGTGGTCCGCAGCGGCATCTACAACTACATGGATCTGCATGTCGATGCCGGCGACGGCTTCGGCTTCATGGCCACCGACACCCTGCAGGCGAATTACGACATGTTCTGGGACTCGTGGGCGTCGCTCTACGCGTCGCATCTCTACCTGACCGAGAACCACGGCCGCGTGATCATCCCGGTCATGACCGGCAAACCGATTCAGTTGGTCGGCTACGACGCCGGCACCGGAATCCAGGCATTCCAGAAGGTCTATGACCCGTTGCCGATCAGCGATCCGGGTGCGGCGTACATCGTTCCCACGCCATTCTCGGAGTTGCAGGGACCGTATCCAGTCTTCACCTCGCCGGGCCGCGTGGAGATCGTCGATCTCGCCGCGGAAAGTGACGCCACACGATCGGTTGTCATCAGCAGGACGAACTTCAAGATCGAGCTGAAGAACGGCAGCGTCACGGTCACGGACGATACCGATACCCCAAACGTGCTCGATCCCGAAGTCGAGGTCTGGGTTCTGAACGTCTCCAACGGTGAGGCAAAGAAGCGGGAGAGCGGCTCCGCCCGGGTTAAGGCGGCGGTCGGCGACCGCATCATCATCCTCGTCGGTGAGCAGAACGTCGACGCCGAGTCGATCCTGAGCGTCGTCTTCAGCAAGCCGATCGACACCGGCACCAGCGCCGCGCCGGACGATGTCGACACCTACCTGCACCAGCACAACTTCTTCAACGTCTTGATGGGACCGGCGCTGCCGCCCGGCACGCCGGCCGGAACGCCTCTATCGTGGACCGACATCACCTTGCAGGCGAAGTTCAGCAGCGACTCCGGCGGCCGGCGGGTGAAGATCGACGTCGGCGCGTCCTTCCAGCGCGGCGCGACGTACCGCGTCCAACTGAACAAGGCGATCACGAGCGTGCCGGCCAGCGGTTCGAGCACAGCGCCCCTCGAGATCGGCCAGGTACGCGACAGCAGCACTGGCACCGTCAGCGGCGGACTCACCGACCCGCTGGTTCTCTGGTTCAAGGTTCGCGACGTGCCGGCGCTCGGCGCCTTCAAGCTGCGCCAGGACACCGCCACATCGAAGGGATCGATCCGCGACTACGCACTCAACGGTAATGTTCTCTTCGTCTCCGCACTCGACGGCGGCCTGCTCGCGTACGACGCCGCCGATCCGGCCGCGCTCAATGAAAGCAGCTCGTCGGCGCCGCAGCCCCTGCCGCTCGGCTACGCTGCCTCGACCATCGGCAGCTTCTGGGCGGTGGCCACCGACCAGCACGGCCGCGTCTACTCGACCGCGGTCGGCAACACTTTCTGCTTCATCAACAGCTTCCGCATCGACGACTTCGTCGGCCATGACGGCGGCGTTGTCTCGCCGCCGCGCGTGGCGCAGCCGCGCGCCGGCGGCATCGTGTCGTGGGTCCCGGGCTATAGCTCCGGCATCGACGTCGACACCACCTTGAGTGACCGGCCCGAGGGCCTTCCCCGAAAGCTGCAGCTCGCCGTGCAGGACACCACCATCGACCTCGGCACGATGCAACAGTTCATCAGTACGCCGCCCGCGGGTGTGACGATCACGTTCAACCAGACCGCGAACGGCATCACCCAGCTCAAGGTGCACGTCCCGCGGGAGAACGGCTTCCCGTACGCCTCGCAGCGCATCACGCTCGAGAACGCGACGCGCGACATGCGCTGGTCTGTCGATGCTTACGACCCGTCGTTCACGACGCTCGACATCGACAACATCGTTGGCGCACCGGACGACAAGCTGCGCCTGATCTATAACGAGCGCACTTACGGCATCGTCACGATCTTCGGCTACGGCATCGGCGTGTTCGACCTCAACGCCATCGAGTCGAACGACGACACGACGCATCAACCGGCCGGTTACACGGCCATGAGCGAGCGCGTGAAGATCACCCAGGCCAACGTCCTGGCCACGCCGACCACCTCGGCCGTCGGCGCGATGGGCTGCACACCGGTCTCCGATCCCACGGCCATTCCCGACCTGTCACTCTCGCCCGATGTCGCTCTTCTGTCGGGGATGGACACGACCACCAACAATCCGACGCTGCGCGCGTTCGGCCTCGATGTCCACCGCGGCGCCCTCGATGAGGGGCTGACGCCGCCGGCGAGCAGCACCGTCGTTCCCGATCCGTGCGACGATCGCGCCCCCATCGGATTGCTTCTCGGTCCGCCGACAATATCGGGGTCGCCGAATCCGAACGTCTCGCCGCGCGTCAAGGCGCTGATCGTCCCATTCCAGAACGCTGCGGGAGGCCGCGCGCCGACCGCCCGCTTCAACGGAATCGCGAACTATCACTGGCGCCTCGAGGCCCAGGACAACGCCGCGCTGCCCGCCGCGGCGGGTACGCCACCTCCTCCGACCTGGGGCCAGCGTCACTCCACCGCGGGACAAGCAGTCGACCGCGATTACCTACTCATTCCCGCATACGAGCTCGGCCTTATCGTTCTCGATGCCAGCTACCCGGCCACGGCGCACCTCGACAACAGCAATGTCGCCGACATGATCTGGATCCCGGGCGGCGCCGTCGGCGTGCGCGTCATTCCCCGCAGTCATTACGCCACCGTCGTCGATGCGGTCGGCCGCGTTCTCATCGTCGACCTTTCGAACATCGACCAGCGGTGGGACTCGCACGGCGCCGAGCTTCCGGCGAACACGCTCTTCAAGAACGCCGCGGCCGCGCTCGCAGGGAGCTCCCTGTACGGCACCGGCGCGCTCGATCCGCGCATCGTCTGGATCTCGCCGAATCCGATCGTCAACAGCAGTCTGCCGCCGGTCATCGACATCGATACCGGCATCATGTTCGCCGGCTCCGTCGGCGACCAGATGACCAAAGTCATCGCCGCGTTCGATCCCCAGATCGAGATTCGCGCCGACACCGGCCGTGGCGGGATGGACCAGGTCGGCGGCGTCGTGCCGCTCGGCGTCGATCCTCCAGCCGGCGCGATCGTCGCGGCCGCGGCGGGAACACCGCCGAACAACGCCTCGCTCGGCGCGTTCCGGCTCCAGATCACGCTCCCCGGCGGCGTCGCCGAGAAGCTTGCCAACCAGATCCTGCAGCTCGCCGTCGAGAGCGAGCGCGTACCGGGCGCGGTCGTCGAGCAGACGCCCGAGGTCAATTTCAGCAAGCCCTTCCCGCGCTCGAGCTTGCGACAGGTGCGTCCGGACGGCTCCAGCGACAACCGCGCCGTTCCGGCCACCTTCCAACTGACCCGCTTCGCACCGGCCAACATTGCCGCCGCGCTGCGACGGCAAAAGGGATTCAACACCTTCGTCTCGCCGTGGATCGTCGCCATCGCCGATCCGCGCGCGAGCATCTCGTACAACTGGAACGGCGGATCGCCGAAGGACTTCGGTTGCTACACGTGCACGCGTCCACCATTGCTGCAAGGAAAGACCGAAGCCGACGGCGTGTTCGAGATCTGGTCGGGCGGCCGCGACTTCAAGGTCCGTCCGGAGCTCGTCGCCACCGCCCCAAATACAACGCTCAAGACGATCTTCGACAGCACCGGATACAGCTATCTCGCGCAGGGCGATCGCCTGGTCAAGCGCTTCCCCACCATCATGGGCGACACCACGCGCGGACTCGACGTCGTCGCCGCCGGGCAGAATCCTCCCGCGGCGGGCGGCGCGATCCAGGAGACGATCCTGCTCCACTCCGGCGAGCTTCAGACCTCCAACGTCGACCTCGCGCCCGGCGGCCGCGCCGGCTGGGATGTCGTCGTCGACCGTCATTACCGTTCCCGCACCATGCTTCCGAGTCCGTTCGGCCTCGGATGGACCTCTTCGCTCTTCCGCCATCTCCGCGCGCTGCCAAACGGCTCCGTCGAGTACCGCGACGAAACCGGCGAGGTCTTCCTCTTCAACGCGCCGGCCTCCGGTGCTGACCACTACGGACAGCCGAAGGGGCTGCTCATGCGCCTCGTCCGCACCGACAACGGCTGGCAGATGATCGACATGAAGCGTCGCATCTCCAGCTTCGACAACTACGGCCGCCTCGTCACCGAGTCGGACGAGTTCGGCGACCCCGGCGTCTCGCCCACGAACGGCAATAGCATCCGCTACATCTACGACCTCACCGGACGGCTCAAGCAGATCGTCGATCCGGTCAACCGCGTCACGACGATCGAATACTTTGACGACCCCGCCCTCACCGGCTGGAAACACGGCCGCGTGAAGACGATCACCGATTGGCGCAACCGCAGAGTCGATTACGACTACGACGACGATGGGTTCGGCGGCGGCCGCCTGATGAAGGTGCAGCTCGCCGACGTGCCGGACTTCGAAAACCGCCGCCCGACGATCATCTACACGCCGGCAACGATCCCCGGCACCTCGTACAACGACGGCATCGAGCTCGATCCGGAATTGAAGGCAATCTCCGACCCGTCGTTCAACGACGGCACGACTGCGGGAACGAGCCGCGTTACGTTCAGCTACAACACGACCGGCGGAGATCGCGGCAAAGTGCAGGGCCAAACATGGCCCACCAGCGACAGCGTTCCCGTCATGATCACGTACGGCACGTCACCGACCGTCACCGACGCACGCGGCCACGCGCGCACCTACACGTTTACCAGCTCTGCGAAGCCGGCGGATTACAACGTCGACCGCACGCACACCCAACAGATCACCGATCAGGCAAAGGTCGCACCGTGGCAGATGGGGCACTTGAGCATCGGCATCCTGGCAGCGATGGACACGACCTCGTTATCGCCGGCCCCCAGAACGTACAAGTACGGGTACACCGCCGACGGCCAGGTCTCCTCCGCCTCGCTCGACGGCGCGTACTCGACGACGTACGGCTACACGCCCCTGTCCGACACCACAGCGCCGGGCCAGGTCCTTACGACCATCGACACGATACCGGCTTCCGGTTTCTCCGCCGACACGAAGGCCCCCGCCGCGGGCGAGGTGGTGCACATCACGATCGCGCCACAGCAGAGCGGTTCGAATCCCGACGGCCTCTTCGTCGAGTCGATGACCGCGAACAACATCGGCGGCAGCGATCTGAAGCTCTCCATCGGCGAACCGCACCGGCAGTTGATGACCACGAATCCGACAAACGACAGCGTCACGGCCACGCAGGACTACTCCGTCTCCGGACAGCTCAAACACGTGCAATCCACTGGCGGCACCGACGGCTCGACGACGAGTAGCGGCGAAACGAAGATCGATTACTTCGACCAGCCGGCCGATGATCAATACAGCCGGGGCAATCAAAAGCGGGTCACGCTCGGCGCCGATCTGAAGACAAAGTACGTCTACGCCCAGAGCGGCACCGGCATGACCGTGACCGAGACCGACGAGTCGCGCAACATCGATACAGTCACACAACTCGACGCCTGGGACCGGCCGGTCGATGTCACGACCAGAGGCGCCGAGCTGGAAGTCCACCAGACCTACAAGTACTACGCGAGCGGCCAACTGCAGTCGGCGACGACCGACCGCACGCCGATCACCAACCTCGGCGCCGGCAGCGCAACCACCGACACGACGTCGTACATCTACGACGCTCTCGGCCGCGTCACCGACGTCCAGAAGACGAATGCAATCGTCGACGGCAATAGTGGCGCGCCGCCCCTCGAGACGAAGACCAGCTACGACACGCCGACGCAGACCACCACGAAGCTGCCTACGGGAAGCAACGTCGTCAGCACGCTCGACGACCTCGGACGAACGATCAAGACCGATACCGACACCGGTTCGCTGCCGATCCTTCATTTCTACGCGTACGACATCGCCGGCAACCTCGTCTACCAGTCGGACAACTTCATCGCCTCCGAAATGGCCTACGACGCCGCCGGCCATCAGGTCGCCGTCCTGCGCCAGGACGGCACGTACACCACCACCGACCACGACGGCTTCGGCAACGTCCACAACGTCGATGATTACGCCTCCGATGGAACGCACATCGGCCACACCGGCGCGGACGTGACCGCGACCGGACGCGTTTCGCAAGTGCAGACCGACGTCGGCGGCTCCGCCGGCACGCGCACGACCAACTACGCCTGGAATGGCGCGGGCATCACCAGCACCGTCGCCTCGACCGCGCAGAGCACGCCGGCGACACCGACCACCGGCATCAATCGCGCGTCCTTCGCGAACTACGACTCGGCTGGCCGCCTCACCTCGAGCAAGTTCGGCCCGGGCTCGATCACATCACCGATCACGAACCCATTCTCGAGCGTCACTGTCAGCAACTACGCCGGCGGATCGAGCGCCCTGCCGTCGCTGACGAGCGTCGTCGAGCGCGGCGCCTCCACCCCATACGCGCAAACGTTCGGCTACAACACCGTGGGCGATACGATCAGCTCGACGTTCGCCGGCCTGTCGTCGAGTCAGCACTTCGACCAGAGCGGCAACGTCACCAGCCAGACGGAGCCGAACCGCAAGGAGGCGAAGTACGACTACGACAGCCGCGGCGCTCTTACGAAGGAGACGCTGCCCGACACGAAGGAGATCAAGCATCAGACCAGCGCCCTCGGCGTGCCAACCAAGTACACCGACCAGGTTGACCAGCACACCACCGTCACCCTCAAGGACTCCATCGGCCGGCCGCTGAGCCGCGAATATGCCGACGGCACGTTCGAATATTTCGAGTGGGACGGCCCGCGCCTCGCAACCTACACGAACCGGCAGGGCAAGAAGGTCACGTACAGCTACACCCTCGATACCGGGAAGCTGCACCAGATCATCGCCGTCCCTGGCGGCGTCGTCGACGAATTCGGCTACGACACCGCCGGCCGCGTTTCGATGATGAGGACGCCGGATGCCGAGATCGACATCGATTCCTTCGACAACGAAGGCCATCCTCTCCACGTGAAGGAGATGCGCATCATCGACGGCATCGCCTCGCCGTCGTCGACTCTGGAACAGACTTATACCTGGAACGCGCACGGCGAGCGCACCTCCTGGACGATGCCGCGCCTCGGCACGCCCCAAACCGGATGGACCGACACCGTCTTCGAAGATCACGACGAGGCCGGGAACGTCATCGGCATTAAGCGCACGCAGTTCGGTTCCGGCACGACGGTGCCGAGCGCGCTGCTTTCCTCCACGCCGTTCCACAACGCCGGCCGTCCCGATCAGCGCACCGTCACGACGAGTTGCGCCGGCGTGCAGGTCTGCAGCGGCGGCTCGATCCTGCGGCAGTACGGCTACAACGACAACGCGCAGATGAATTCGCTCAAAGTCACGAGCAGCGGCGGTGCGCTGGCCGGCTCGATCGCGAATTACGAGGCCAACGGCCTGCAGATTCACAATGTCCAGATCCTCGGCCTGGCCGGCGGGTCGCACTACAACGTCTACGGTTACGACGACCGTAGCCGCCTGCGGGGCGCCGTTCCAAATACGCCCAATCCAGACGCCCCTCCGGGCGGCTCGGTGCCAGGCACGATCGGCATGAACTACACCAATCCAGAGAATCCCGACGGCAACGCTGATTTCCTCGGCGGCATCTCGCGCGTTCCGCGGTTCGATAGCGACACGCGCTCCGGGCTCATCGCGCAAGGGGTTGACGTAAACACGATCGATAAGATCGATCCGCCGGGAACCATAGCCACTCCGACACCGGGCGGCCACAAGATCGCCACCTTCGGTCCGGCCGGCGGCACCGCACGGACGTTCGGCTACAACGCCTCGCTCGTCAGTGACGACGGCAAGTACGTCTACACCTGGAACGAAAAGGAGCAGTTGGTCGCGGTCACGCAGAAGCCCACCGCCACCGCGTTCCCGATTCGCCGCATCCGCTACTACTACGACGGCCGCGGCCGCGTGGTGGGCCGCCGCGCCCAGACCGCGCACGTGGCCACGCTCTCCGATCCTCTCGACTCGCTGCAGTGGCAGACGGAGACGAATCCGTCGATCCTCGCCGCCGACGGCCTGCCGGCCGACACGACGTTCGCGTGGGACATGGTCTCGGATCAGTTGATCGCCGCCTTCAACACGAATCCGCCGCAGAGCGATCCGAACGCCGGCTTGATGCGGCAGATCATCCACGGCGGTCTGACCTACGACGATCCGATCGAAGTGACGATGCTCGCCGGCGACGTCAGCGGCAAGCTGAACCGCCTCTACCCGGTCTTCGACGAAGCCGGCGCCGGCTCGCTGCAGGCGGTGCTGAACGTCGACGCCCAGCTCGTCGCGCGCAATCTCCCCGAAGATCCTGCCGGCTCTGAAGACGTCGACTTCGCCGGCGCGACGATCGACCGGGCGTCGATCCACGCCACGAAGGATTCGTCCGGCAACCTGCAGTCGATCGACGTGACGCTGCACGCCACCGAGCCGCTCGATCCCGCGACGCTCGCCAACGGCCTGCGTCTTGCGTCGGTCACCACCACCGCGACCGTCAAGACCTTCGCCGGCGCCGCGCAAGCCGTCAGTGGCGACGCCTACTCCGCAAAATTCACCCTCTCGCCCACGGATTGGGCCACGCTCAACGACTCCGCCGCGCAGGCGCTCTCGATCGGCGTGACCCCCACCCTCCGCGCCCAGGGCTGGGCCGGCGGCCTCCCCATCCTCCCCCCCACCGAGTGGGCCAAACTGAACGGCGTCTTCACAAGCCCCGCCCTCCCGGTCGAGATCCGCGATTCGCTCAGCTCGATCTCAACGTTCGTCGCCGCCATCGGCACCAATAGCCAAAACACGACGACGATCTACGATGTGCCGTCCATTGCCCTCGTCGGCTCCACGGGTACAGGCGCGGACGCCACGAGCGCCCTCTTCACCGCGAAGTTCCAGGCACTGCCATTCAGTGACCCGGCGACGGGATTGGTCTACGCGAGAGCGCGCTGGTACAGCCCGGAGACGGGGTCGTTCCTGTCGGGCGATCCGCTCCGCTATACGGACAGCTCAAATCTCTACGCGTTCGCCGGAGGGGATCCGGTCAACGGCAGAGATCCGACAGGCACGATCGTGGGTTTGTATGGGAACGCTCGAGAGAAAGAAGCTGCGCTCGCGCGCCTCAAGGCAACCTTGGATAACCCGGAAGCGGCATCGCACCTGAGTGTGAATGGTTTCAATCAAGTCGTGATTGTAGGCATGACGACTAACGAGTTCATCGCTAAGTATAAAGGTCGTGCCCAACAGCTCGGCCGAATGATTCGCTCGCCTAAGACGGTGTACTTGACAGAGGTTGTTGATAAGAACACTACGACGAGACCGCCAGGCAAGCTGGGTACTCGGTGGGATACTACGGCGGAGATGTTCGCCGAAGGGAACGGCGGAGCCAATTGGCCGATCGATAACACGCATTCGATCGTTGGTTTCAATGAGTATGAATTCCCTAAGACTGTTTTTGGCACGTGGGAGGAACTCAACGATGTGTTTGTTCACGAGTTCTACGGGCACGCATACGCCTTTGTCATGCCTGAACTCGAGAATGACTTCACCGTGTCAAAGATCGGCTACATGAAGGACCCGCAAATAATCATGAACGGTTTGGTTGTGAAGGGTGGGCCAGCAGAGGAAGAGGCTGAAGGGCTGTACGCCGAAAATATTTACCGCCGAGACCACGGACAGCCGCCTCGGCAGTACTACCAGAAGGAGGGTGACTACATCCCCCCGCCGGAGATTAAAGCGATCTTTGATGAATGGAATCGCAAACATCCGAAGAAGGTGAAGAAATGAGCGGTATCTATCGATGGGTACAAGGAGCAGTTACTCTGATCTCGACGGTCGCATTCGTAGAAGCCGTCTATGTTGGACATGTTGTTCGCATCTTCAGCGGTGGTCCTGATCCTAGGCTCGGCGGTGTGGCCGTGTTTATCGCAACGCCGCTCTCGATTTCCATAGGTGCGTGGCTACTGCTCGCGCGCGACTTCAGTCGAAAATCAATGCTGCTGGCGGCCAGTTACGCCGCCATCTCCGTTTACATTCTGTTCGAGGTGGGGCGGTACATGTTGTTCATTGATAGGGTGATGCACAATTTTTGATCGGGACTTTCAAGGTGGAGTCCTGGTTCCCAAGGAAAAGTAACGATGCCGACGATGCAACTCCTGTTCTTTGCCATCCTCGAAGATCTCAAACCTGTCATTGACGAGGTTGAAAGTTCGCGGCCTGTGAAGTACGTCGCGTGAAGCTCGATTACTTTGCGTTTTCCCCGGGAACCGACGATGATCGACGCAGAAAAGGTGTCGCGCACGATCCAGCGTATTGTCGACCACCTCGTTCGCGGCGATTATGCAGCCGTCGAATCTCTGACCGCCCGCCAAAGGCTCAGCGCGTCTGAAATTGAGGGGGCAATCGCCGACTACGGTCGGCGATTAATACCCCCGCCTCCCGGCACTGGTCCGCGAAGCGTTGTCGAAATAGAAGGCTCAAAATCCTGATCGATGGAGCGTTTATGTCGACCTGTGGACATCAGAGGAGGGTCGCTCCGATCTCACTCTGGAGCTCACTCTCACTGATTCCAGCAGTGACATATACGATGTTCAGATTGACAACATCCACGTCCTCTAACGAGGAGCTGGGACTCTCAATGTGGGGAAGGTCGAACCGAAGGTGACGACGGCTTGTGTGTCGAGCGGAGTGTTCGTAGTGAGTTGCCAGTTCCGGTCGGGGCGCAACCTTACTTCGTGCCAATCGCGCACGGCCGTCCATTCAGGACGGACCGATCCCCCGCTGTCGTTGGCCGCGCACGTTACGAAGTGCCAAGCTCACCGGGGCTAAGGGCGCCTACCGCCTCCGCCGTCCCAACGCGCGATCCATGCTGCGCACGCGTTCCTTCAACGCTTCATCGTCCGAGGTGCGGGCCAGCTCGCGGGCTTCGCGGTAAATCGTGTGCGCCTCGGCGAGCGTTTTCTCCGCCTTTGTCTCCATCGTCGACAAGAGGGAACCTCTCACCCGCTGGAGCATCGAGCCGGCGTGCTCCATCACGGCGATGAGCATCAACTCTCCCTCCAGCTCGTCCGCCAGGACGTTGGGGTCCTTTGACGGATCCATTGGGCGCCTCTTGCCGGAGCGCAGTTCTGCGATCCAGCGGCGGATGACTGCAGGGGTTACTTTGCGGGCGCGGCGGCTCTGTGGGCCGGATCGCGGAGGTGCCGTGGCGGCGAGATCGTCGATCGCGGATCCGATGATCTGCAGCGCCGCCGTGTAGCGGGCTGCCTCTTCTTCGTACGGGTTCTTCATGACGTTCTCCATGGTTGCCGGGGAAAGCAAGGGAAAGCACCGGGCGCGCGTACTGCGCGCCCGGTGCACCTCTTTCCACTACTACGAATCGAGGCGTTGCTGCGTTACTGAGGCAGGCGGCTCCTGGGGCGCCGGCGTGGCCGGTTTTTTCCGGCGGCCGAGGCTCCTAAGACGCTTGACCTCCTGCACGTGCGGGATCAGGCTGGCATTGCGCGGATCGCGCGCCACCTGCTGGCTGATGAGATAAGCCTGCACGGAAATGAGACCGACCCGCTGGCGGCGGATGAGGTTCGCTCCGGAGACGCCTTTGAGCATCGCGCGCAACTCATCCTCGACCGCGATCCAGCGGTTCGCGTCCTCGGCCATTTGTCGCACGTCGTCGACAGGTTGTCCGAGGACCTGCTGCACATCGTTGGAGGCGCCGAGGGCGTTGATCGACGCCTGCACCACATCGTTCGGAAGTGCCGCGTGACCGCGCAGGGCGATCCGTTGCTGCTTCGTCAGTGGGGTGACTTCGCCGATCTGTTGCCGTAAGGCGCGCAACTGTGCAACCACTTCGTCCGGCGAAAGCGCCGGTGTTGCTCCCGCCTCCGCGGCGGGGTTGTTCGGGGCTTGTGTAATCTCAGACATGATGATGGTTCCTTCTGCCCTTTCGGGGCGGTGTATGGCTGGAAGGTCGAGCACATGGCAGGGGCCTTCCGGCTGGAGCGGGCGGCTACGCGCCGCCGTTTCCGGGTTGTCGTATCCCGAGTCCGGCCGGACCTCGGGCGCCTCACGGCAGGAGGAGCGCAGCTCGACTCCCGCAGGGACCCGATGGCCGGCACTCAAGCACTATCGCGTCCATTGGCCGCCGGGGCCGGTCCATTGCGACCAAAAGCCCCTAACTGTTGAAGCGGAGGCGGACATCACCAACCGCTTCTGATCCCTTAGACGCAGGTGGTCTGAGAAAAACGGCAAAGGAACGTTAAGCGTTTGCGAAAAATTTGTGAAAAATCAAAGTTCCTGAGCAGGCCGGGAGAATGATTCCGATCTGCCAACAGATACGCGTGATTTCCGTCGGAAAAAACGCGACGACACGGTAGATGAACGCGATTTTCAGCGGAAAAACGCGACGGAATCGTGGATTAACGCGACAACATCCCGATGAACGCCGCAGCCCGGCGGATGAAACGCGACATCACGGTGGACGAACGCGTTTTTCAGCGGAAAAACGTGACGGCGTGGTGGATTAACGCGACAAAATTCCGATGAACGCCGCTGCCCGGCGGATGAAACGCAACATCAGGATGGACGAACGCGACATCCCGAGGTATGAACGCAACATCACTGTAGCTGGACGCAACAGCAAGCAGGATGAACACGACAAACACGCCGGATGAACGCGCCAGCACGCGGTATGAACGCGACAAAACAGCCAGATAAGCACGACAGCATGGCGGATGAACGCGTCAAAACGCCGGATTAACGCGACGGCACGGCGGACAAGCGCGACAGCATGGCCCTACAAGCGCGATTGCATGGCCGGCATGCGCGATTGCGTGGCCGGCGTGCGCGATTGCGTGGCCGACATGCGCGATTGCATGGCCGACATGCGCGATTGCACCGACGGCATGCGCGACCGCACGGCCCGACAAGCGCGAATGCATGGCCGGCGTGCGCAAATGCATGGCCGGCAAGCGCGACTGCATAGCCGTCAGGCGCGACCGCACGGCCGACCAGCCCAACCGCACGCCCGACAAGCGCAACTGCATGGCGAAGAAGCGCGACCGCACAGCGGTTTGTCCCGACAGCACGGCGGGTTGTCCCGGCCCTTCCCTACCGGGCCCTGTCGCCCGCCTGAGGCGGATATCGAAGAACTACTTCGTCACCGACATGATCACCGACCACTCATTGCCGCGATAGCGTCCGTTCAACTGATCGACGTTCGTGACGATGGAGCGCTCGCTTTGCTGGGTCCAGCCGACGGCCAGGTCGAGCCAGTCGAGACCGAAGCCGGCGGTGATCGTGTTGCGCTTCGCGGTCGCCAGAAATGCACCGACGGTCTCGTCCGGCTGTGGGCTCTTCAGCATCGCGTAGCCGAGGCGGAGGTGCGGGCCGGTGGGAAAGGCGTAGCGGAGACCGGCGCGCAGATCGGTCACTTTCTTCAGCCGCAGCGGAACTACGGAGCTGATGTTGGCGGTGTTCGGGAACGTGAACGGAATGGCGGTGACGCCACTCCAATCCGTCTGCGTTGCATCGATCTCCAGGAGCAGCGGCTTACCCAGCGCGAACGCCATGCCGGCCGTGGCTTGCGCCGGAAACTCGAACGCCGAGGTCATCACCACCTGCTGTCCAAACGGGAAGCTGGCACCTACGAGCTGGTCGAACTGCGCGTTGCCGGTCGGTATCTGCGTCAGCTTGCCGGCACCGCTGTAGTTCGGGGTGATGCGGCTGCGGTACGTCAGACCGAGGGAAAAGGCCTGGTTGGAGCGGACGAGCATCCCCGCGCTCCAGCCGTACGCGCGCACATCATCCGTCTTCGTCTCCAACGTGGCCACGTCGCGAATGGTGCCGGCTAGAGTCGATCCAAGCCGCCGGTCCATGGCGATGCTCGAGGTGCGCATGATCGCGCCTCCGCCGATGCCGAAGTTCGCCGCGGTAAGTCCGAACATCGTGGCGACGTCCTGCGTCACGATGCGCGATCGCGTGGCCAGGAAACGGCCGGCGTACGTATCGGGCGTCGTCCAGTTCGACTCGAGCCGCAGCGGCGAGTAGATGCCGATGCCGCTGACGAGGTGCGCGCCAAACGGAACTGTGCCGAACAGGAATGGCAGCGTCGCCGTGCCGCTCTTCTGGGCCGCGGTGGTGCCGGCTGCGATGCCTGGCGGCAGGCCCTGGAAGAGTCCCTCGGCGCGTTTGGTGTACGCGGCTCCGACGGTGGCGCCTTTCTTCTTCGTGAGCAAACCGAGGGCGCCGGGGTTGTAGTAGATGGCGGAGGGATCGTCGACCTGCGCGGCAAACGCACCGCCCATGCCGGCCGCTCGCGCACTCTGATCGCCAAATGTTTGCGCCGAAAGAGGAACCACCACGCACAACGACAACAGAGCGATCGATGTCTTCACCGTCATGACCCGGCACTCTAAGTGTGACTCCGGAAAGCGTCAAGGTCGCACCGGGAAACCGCCTCTCTCCCGTGAGGACAGCAATTACTCTTTACTTAGCTCCGTCCGCCTGTCAGACTCCTTTGGGGTTCATCCTTCAATCAATCGGGATCCATGCGACGATTCTCAGGAATTGTTGGCAGTACGGTCTTTCGACGCGTGCTTCTTGTTCTCGCGTTGATTCTGGTAGTGCGCCCCCTGGAGCTTGCGCAAACCGCTCCGGCGAGACATCACTCTGCCACTCCCCCCAACCCCGGGACATTTCCGCGAGCCAACGACGATGCCTACACCGTGCGGCGTGGAGACCTCCTGACGGTCTCCGCGGCGAACGGCGTTCTGGCAAACGACTCGGATCCGCAGGGGAAGCCGCTGACGGCAATCCTCTTCAGCAACCCGGCCCATGGCGCGATCTTTCTGAATGCGGACGGCAGCTTCACCTACGCGAACGACGGAACGAACGCGCAGAGCGACTCATTCAGCTACGGTGCGAGCGACGGAAGCCAATCGAGCCCGGCGCGTGTGGCCATCACCATCATCGCCGACAGGCCGCCGATCGCTTCGAGTGACAGCTACACTACAGCGCCGGGCACGACGCTCACCATCGCCGCGCCGGGCATCCTGGCCAACGACAGCGATCCGGACGGCGATCCGCTGACTGCAATCCTCGTCTCCGGCGTGTCGCACGGTGTGCTCGCGCTCAATGCGAACGGCTCGTTCACGTACACCTCCGACGGCAGCAACGCAACTACCGATTCCTTCACCTACGAGGCCTCTGACGGCACGCTCCCGTCGAACGCTGCCACGGTGACGATCACCCTCGACTCCTCCATTCACGCCAACGCCGACACGTTTGGAGCCGCGCTGAACACCCCACGTGTGGTCGATGCGCCGGGCGTGTTGTCGAACGACGTCCTCAACGGATCGAAGATCGTCAGTTACGGCAGTCAGACGGGCAGCGAACAGACGCAGTTGGGCGCATCGACGCCGACCACGGGCGGTGGCACCGTCGCGCTCAACGCCGATGGGAGCCTCCGCTTCAATCCCGCGCCGAACTTCGCAGGCGCCGACACCTTCAAATACACGCTGGCGAATGCGGCCAGCCGCCAGACCGGCATCGTCCTGATGATGGTGTTCGCGCCGCCTCTTGCGAACGCCGATTCGTATGCCGTCTCCAGCGCTGGTGCCACGATCGCCAAACCGGGGGTCCTCGGCAATGACGTCGTCAGCGGCGCCACGATCAGCGGCTACGGAGCGCTCTCGGGAACGGAACAGACCACGATCGGCAGTCTGACGCCGACGGTCAAGGGAGGATCGATCGCGCTGCGAGCCGACGGCAGCTTCACCTACATGCCGCCGGCAACCCTCAACGGAAGCGACAGCTTCCGCTACACCCTGAGCAACTACGCCGGCGCGTCGCCCGCGACCGTGACGCTGACCGTCTCGGCGGTTCCGGTCGCCGCGGCTGATACCTACCAGGCGGCGGTGAACACAACGCGCGCAGTGGCCACGGCGTCCGGTGTGCTCGCGAACGACTCGCCCAACGGCGCGGCGATCGTCAGTTACGGCATCAACGGCACCGAGCAATCGGCGATCGGCAGCCCGGTGGCGACCACGCGCGGCGGCACCATCGCACTCAGCGAAGACGGATCATTCACCTATGTTCCGCCGCCGGGATACACCGGCGCTGACTTCTTCAAGTACACGCTGACCGGAGCCGCCGGCAGCTCGGCCGCCACAGTGACGGTGACGGTATTTGCATCGCCGGCCGCCGCGAACGACAGCTATCAGGTGTCACCGAACACGACCCGCAACGTGGCCGCAGCACAGGGTGTGCTGGCCAACGACACGCCCAACGGTGCCACCATCGCCGGCTACGGACCCAACGCCGCGAGCCAGCAGACCCAGACCGGCCACGCCGCGCAGACATCCAAAGGTGGGACGGTCACCGTCAACGGAGACGGAAGCTTCAGCTACACGCCTGCGGCGAGCTTCACCGGGAGTGATTCCTTCGCCTACACGCTCGGGAACTTCGCCGGAAGCTCGGGAGCCACCGTGACCATCGCCGTCTCGGCCATCCCGCTCGCGGTCAACGACAACTATCAGACCGCGAGCAACGCCTCGCGCGCCGTCCCCGCCAGCTCCGGCGTGCTTGCCAACGACTCTCCGAACGGCGCCACGATCGTCAGCTACGGCGCAGCGACCGGACTCGAGACCGCCAGCATCGGATCGGCCACGCCCACCGCCGCGGGGAATCAAGTCGTCCTCAATGCCGACGGCAGCTTCACGTACACCACGTCCGGCTTCACCGGCACCGATTCCTTCAAGTACCGGCTGTCGAACGCGAGCGGAACGTCGACCGCGACGGTGACGATCGCCGTCACGGGCGCACCGCTTGCGGTCAACGACAACTACCAGGCTTCGAAGAACATCAGCTCCTCCGGTTTCGCGCCGGGCGTGCTCGCTAATGACACCCTGAGCGGCGGCGCGATCGTCAGTTATGGTCCTTCGACGGGAAACGAGCAGACGACCCTCGGCGGCCAGGCGCCGACCGCGCAGGGAGGGGCGATCGCGCTGAACGGCGACGGCTCGTTCAATTACAACCCGCCCCCCAACTTCCTCGGCAGCGACAGCTTCCATTACGTTCTCTCCAACATCGGCGGACGCTCTACTGCCACCGTCACGTTTACGGTCTCGTCGGCGCCGTTTGCCGCGAACGACAGCTACGTCGCCGTCAGCGCGACGCCGCTGGCCATCTCCGCTCCCGGGGTATTGACGAACGACACGCTCAACGGTGCCACGATCACCAGCTTCGGCGTCAACGGCACAGAGCAAACCGCCCTCGGCCAACAGGCTCCGACCGCGTCAGGCGGCACGATCACTCTCAACGCCGACGGCAGCTTCAGTTACACGCCGCCGGTGACACCTACTACGAACGACACGTTCCATTACGTGCTGACGAACTCCAACGGCAGCTCGACGGCGACCGTGACGCTCATCGTGGCACTCAAGTGCGCGTCGTTCAGCATCAATCCGATCACACTCGCTGCAGGTACCGCAGGCACGGCCTACGCTCCGGTGACCTTCGCACGGACAGGAGGCGCCAGCCCATTCACATGGACGCTTACAGGCACTCTGCCTGCCGGCCTGGCCTTCTCCAGTGGCGGGGTGCTCTCCGGAACACCGTCACAGACCGGCACCTACAACCTCACCATCATCGTCACCGACGCCAACAGCTGTACGGCGACTGTGTCTCTGCCGCTGGTCATCAACTGTCCGGGCGTCGTGATCAGCCCGGGCACTCTCCCGGGCGGCGCGGTAGGCACGCTCTATCCACCGGTCAGCTTCGCACAGGCGGGCGGGGTGGGAACGATCACATGGTCCTCGGGAACGCTGCCGCCCGGAATGAGCCTCACCGCCGCCGGCATCCTCTCCGGCACCCCGACGGCGCCGGGATCGTTCAACATCACCATCAGGACCGCCGACGCGAACGGCTGCGCCGGAGTGGCCACTCCGACTCTCGTCGTCGGCTGTCCCAGCATCACGATCACGCCACCGAACACCATCGCTCCGGGCACGCTGCCATCCGGCGTCACCGGCGTGCTCTATCCCTCAGCGACCTTTGCGCAAACCGGCGGTGTCGCGCCGATCGCATGGAGCGTGTCTTCGGGAACGCTGCCGGCGGGAATGACCTTCTCGAGCGCTGGCGTGCTGTCAGGCACACCCACTGTGATCGGGTCTTCGTTCCCATTCACCGTGAAGGCGACGGATGCGAACGGCTGCACAGGCGTGCTGACCGTGTCGCTCGGCGTCAACGCGAAGTGCCCGGTGATCGCGATCAGCCCGACCTCTCTTCCCGCGGGAACCGCGGGAGCTGTCTATCCAGCCCTCAGCTTTACGCAGACGGGAGGCGCGGCGCCGGTCACATGGGCGGCGTCCGGAGCGCTGCCGGCCGGGATGACATTCTCGACCTCGGGCACCCTTGCCGGAACGCCGGCGGCCACGGGAGTCTTCAACATCACCGTCACCGCAACCGACGCCAACGGCTGTTCTGCGACGCTGGCCGTGCCGCTCGGGATCGGCGTTACCTGCCCGGCGATCACGATCGCTCCGGTGAGCCTCGCGGCCGGCATCTCGGGCGTTGCGTATACGTCGGTCAACCTTTCCGAGACCGGCGGGGTCGGCGCAGTCACCTGGAGCCTGGTCACTCCGGCCTTGCCCGCCGGGATGAGCCTCTCGAATGCCGGAGTCCTCTCGGGGACGCCGGCGCAGACGGGAACGTTCCCATTCACCGTCAAGGCGACGGACGCGAACGGCTGCTTCGGTACGCTGAACCTCTCGATCACCGTCAATCCCAAATGTCCGAGCATCAGCATCACGGCGCCGTTGACATTGACGAACGGCATTGCCGGAGTGCCTTATCCGGCCATCAACTTCACGCAGAGCGGAGGCGCGGGGCTGATCACCTGGACGTCGGGAGCACTGCCAGCCGGGATGAGCTTCTCCACGGCGGGAGTCCTTTCGGGCACGCCGATCGTTCGCGGAACGTTCAACATCACGGTTCAGGCTACCGACACGAACGGCTGCATCGGCACGCTGGCGCAGACGTTCACCATCGACTGCCCGGCGATCGCCATCAATCCGGTGCAGGTGATCGCTCCGATGACTCTTGCGAACGGCCGCGTCGGTTCGGCGTATACGGCCGTCAACTTCTCGGCGACGGGAGGCGTTGGCACGTTGACGTGGAGCGAATCAGGAACGCTGCCGGCCGGGATGTCTTTCTCCAGCCTCGGAGTTCTCAGCGGCACGCCGGTGCAGGGCGGCACGTATCCGGCTTTCACCTTCACCGCGACCGACGCGAACGGCTGCTCCGCCACGACTGCCCCGTACACGCTGGTCATCGACTGCCAGCCGATGACGGTCACGAATCCGGCCACGACGACCGGAACGGCCGGATCTCAGTTCAGCGCAACGTTCACGCAGAGCGGCGGCATCAGCACGACCCTTCTGACGACCACATCGACCGTGCCCGCGGGCCTGGCGCTGGCGAGCAACGGCGTGCTGAGCGGAGTGCCGATCCAAGTCGGCGCGTTCCCCCTCACAGTCACAGCGACCGACGCCAATGGCTGTATCGCCACTGGCGCCGTCTACAACCTGGTCATTGGATGTCAGTCCATTCCCGTCACCAACCCGGCCGCAACGACCGGGACGACCGGCTCGCCCTTCAGCCAATCGTTCACCGCCACCGGCACGATCGGCGCGGTCAGCTTCACCGCTGCAGGCTCGCTGCCCATCGGTCTCACTCTGCATCCCACAACAGGAATTCTCGACGGCACCCCGACGCAGACCGGTACGTTCCCCATCCTGGTCAAAGCCGTCGACGGGAACAGTTGTGCCGGCACCGGCGGCGCGTACAACCTGGTCATCGGATGCGGGCCGATCACGGTCACCAACCCGACCACCGCCGGCGGCAACGTGAACATTCCATTCAGCCAGCAATTCAACGCATCGGGAACGAACGGTGCTCTGACCTTCACGCTGGGTGGGGGCGTCTTACCGGCCGGCCTGAGCCTCTCCCCGACCGGTTTGCTGAGTGGCACACCGACGAGTTTCGGGAGCTTCCCGATTCAGGTCAGGGTCACGGACGCAAACGGCTGCCGGGGGACGGGCGCAACGTACCCGCTCGTCATCGGCTGCCCCACCATCAGCGTCACCAATCCGTTGGTTGAGGCGGGCATGGTGGGATCGCCGTTCAGTCAGAACTTCACCACCAATGCGGCGGGCACGGTCACTTTCACAACCAACAACAGCTTGCCGAGGGGCTTGGGGCTCGACAGCGGCGGTACTCTCAGCGGCACGCCCACGCAAGGGGGAACCTTCCCAATCATTGTGACGGTGGTCGATCAGAACGGGTGCAGCGGTACCGGCGCCACGTACACACTGAACATCGCAAACACACGCCTCTACGCCGCCAACGAAGATGGGACTGGTCAGGACTTTGGCGACGTCTCCGTATTCACGCTGAATGCGAACGGAGACATCACCGGCCAGCAGACCGGCTCCCCGTTCGTGGCCGATTCGGTTCCTCTGGCCGTTGCGGTGCATCCCTCGGCCATGCGCCTCTACGTCGCCAACCTCAGAAGCGATGACGTAACCGTCTACCGGCTCAACGCTAGTGGGGACATCATCAACCAACAGCCGTTCTCCCCGATTTTCTCGGGAAGTCTCCCTTTTGCCCTTGCGGTACACCACAACGGCAGACGGCTTTACGTCGCCAACCTGGGCGAGGACACAGTGACTGTATTCACGCTCGACGGAAACGGCGACATCAACGGCCAGCAGAGTTTCTCTCCATTCCCCACTGGGCGGAATCCAAAGGCCGTTGCGCTGAACCCTGCGGGGACGCGCCTGTATATCGCAAACGGAACAACCAACGATGTCACGGTCTACATGCTAGACCCCAGCGGGAATATCGTCAGCCAGCAACCCGGCTCACCATTCGCCGCCGGCGACGACCCGATAGCTGTTGCGTTGAACACGGCAGGAACGCGCCTCTATGTCCTGAGCGACAACAGCTCCAACGTAACGGTGTACATGCTCGACGCTAGCGGTAACATCACCGGTCAGCAACCCGGCTCGCCTTTCGTCGTCGGCGATCATCCAGGCGGCTTCGTTTCGAACGCGGCAGGAACACGTCTTTACGTGACGAATGAGTTTAGCTCGGACCTGACGGTCTTCATGCTCGATGCCAGCGGAAACATCACCGGCGAGCAGCCCGGCTCTCCTTTCGCCGTTCGGGACCCCTCAGTGGTCGCGGTGAACGGGGCAGGTACGCGCCTCTACGTGGCGAACTACCTTTCAAGCTCATCGAGCTCCATGACAGTCTTCATACTGGACAGAAACGGGAACATCACAGGTCAACAGTCCGGCTCTCCTTTCCTGGCCTCTCCCGGCCCCCTCGGTCTGGCCGTCCGATAGAGCGTTATCCTGGCGCCACCTGCCCTGGTCAGTAGCACGCGGATCGCCCCCAACTCGAGAGTCTGCTTTCCAAATCCAAAGCCGCCCTCTCCGAAACCGAATATAATTCGCACTCGCGTCCCTCTCATCGAACCATGCTCCCTTCCCGGATCACGCGTCTTCTCGCGATGGGGCTCCTTGCCTCAGCCTGCAGCGGCCATCACGAGAATCCCGCTCTTCCCACCGATCCAGGTGGTGTGACCGGACAGCAGACGCTCACCATCACCGTCAGCTCCGATGTGAGCCAGATGATCGCCGGCGCCACGGCGGGAACGACGCTGCACATCGCCGCCCGTCACGCCGACGGCACCTCGCCTGCGGACGGCACCGAGGTGGCGGTGAATACGAATATCGGAAACTTTGGGGTCGATGCGGGCGGCAAGCCGGTTCTGCTGACGAAAACCACGTTCGTGAGCGGCAAGGCCGCCGTCGAGTTCTTCGCCGGCAGTGACGCCGGTGTGGCCAACATCATGGCCCAGGTGGGCACTGACATCGGCCGGCTCAATCTGCCGATCGTGGCCGCACCTCCTCCGCCGGTAGCCAACTTTACCTTCTCCGCCAACGGTCTCACGGTCCTTTTTACGGACGCCTCCACCGGCTCGCCAACGAGCTATCGCTGGATCTTCGGCGACGCCATCGAGAGTACCGACAAGAGCCCGACGCACACGTATGCGTCGCCAGGCACCTTTGCCGTGACGCTGATCGTGACCAACGCCGGAGGTCAATCGAGCAAGAGCGAGTTCGTCACCGTCTCGCTCGGCGCACCGCCGCAGGCGGCATTCGACTTCCAGGCCGTCGGACAGCAAGTCAACTTCGTCGACCGTTCCACCGGCAGCCCGACGTCGTGGTCGTGGATCTTCGGCGACGGTGGATCGAGCACCCAGCAGAATCCGATTCACACGTACGCGGCGGCGGGCCCGTACACGGTCAGCCTGACGGTGAGAAACGCCGCGGGGGATAACAGCACGAGCAAGGTGGTGACGATCGCCGCCGGAACGGCGCCGGTAGCGGACTTCGATTTCCAGGCTGCCGGACTGCAAGTGAACTTCGTCGATACCTCGGCCGGCAATCCAACTTCGTGGTCGTGGACGTTCGGCGACAGCGCGACGAGCACGCAGCAGAATCCGATCCACGTCTACGCGTCAGCAGGAACGTACACGGTCACCCTGAAGGCGACGAACGCCGCGGGTCAGAGCAGCAAGAGCAAGCCGATCGTGGTGACAGCAGGAACGGCGCCGGCCGCCAAATTCGCCTTCACCGTCAACGGCAATCAGGTCAACTTCGTCGATCAGTCGACCGGCTCCCCGACATCATGGTTGTGGACTTTCGGCGACTCCGCCTCCGACACGCAGCAGAATCCGGTCCACACGTACCTCGGCGCCGGCTCGTACACGGTGACGCTGAAGGCTACGAATGCTGCAGGATCGAACAGCGCCAGCCAAGTGGTGACCATCGCCGCCGGCACGGCGCCCAAGGCCGACTTCACCTTCACCGTCAATGGCTTCAAGGCCAACTTCCTCGATCGTTCCAGCGGCAATCCGACGAGCTGGTCATGGAACTTCGGCGACGGCTCGCCACTCGATTCGACCCAGAATCCGGTTCACACCTATGCATCCGCGGGAAGCTACACCGTCGTTCTGACAGCAACGAACGCCTCCGGATCGAACAGCAAGAGCGATGTGGTGACCATCACCGCGGCGCCGGTGGCGAACTTCAGCTTCTCCAAGAGCGGTCTGGTCGTAACGTTCAGCGACACGTCGACGAACACCCCCACGAGCTGGCTCTGGAACTTCGGCGACGGCTCTCCGCTCATTACGCAGCAGAATCCGGTGCACACCTACGCCGCCGCCGGCACTTACAACGTCACCCTCACGGCGGGCAACGCGGGCGGATCGTCAAGTGCGGTGAAGCCGGTCACGGTGCCGTAGAAAGCGCCAACTCACCTCCCTGCGGGGACGACCGCCGTGTGCAACCCATACTCCTGGGCAAGCGATGATGCCGCGGCGGCGGCGGCGGCGCGCGTGTCGTACTGGCCGACCTCCACGGTGTAAAGCTTGACGTCGTCTGTCGTAGTCATCGGCACGATGGCCGCTTCCAGCTTGCGCACCGCGAGCTGCTGCACCATCGTCTTGGCCTCTTCCTCGGTATCGAACACGCCGACGCGCACCGCCAGAAGATCGCCTTTCGGTGCAGGCGCGGAAGCCGCCGGCGCGGTGGTGGAAGGTGCAGGCAGTACGGACGCCGTGACCGGAAGGACGGGAGCGGGAGGGCGGCGGCGCATGGCCACGAGGTATCCGCAGGCAAAGAGCAGCACCGCCGCGAGAATCGATCCGATGATGATGAAGATGACGCCTTTGCGATGCAGCCGGAACGTCACCATCGAGTGCTCCATCAGCTACTTCCGAGGCGCATTCTTCGCGCGGCCGCGCTCGTCGTAGTCGACCGGCTCGCCGTCAGGATTGCCGGCAGCGAATTTCGCCGTGCGCAACAGTGTGCCATCAGGCCTGTACCACGAGGAGAGGCCGTGCAACTTTCCGGCGTGGTACTCCGACTTGGCGGACGGCTTCCCCTGCTCGCCATAGACGACGGTCTCTCCGTCGGTGAGCCCATCGCGGTACTGCGCGCTCAATTGCAAACGTCCGCGGTCGAAGAACTGAGACTCCCCTTCCAGTTTGCCGGCGCGATACTTCATCGTCGCGGCGATCTCGCCATCCCCGTCGTACTGCGTCAGCTCGCCGTCCAGCAATCCGTCTTTGAAGTTGCTGCGCTGCGTAACCCACCCTTCCTCGTTGTAGACCGCACACTCGCCTTCGAGTTGATCGCCGGCGACGTGATAGCGGCGGGTGACGCGCCCAGCCTCATCGCGATCGACGCGTTCTTCGAGCTCCGCCATTCCAGTTCGAGAATATCAGAGCGCTATACTCGCTCCATGCCCAGCGCAGCCCGCCTCGGCGACATGGTTCTCCAGGACTCGCCGCACTGCCACGCGCCGATCCATCCGCCCGCGCCGGTACCGACACCGTCCGCGCATCCGGCGCTGCCGCTGGCGATCATCAAAGGAGAGATGACGGTGCTGATCGGCAGCCAGCCGGCCGCGCGGCTCACCGACACCACCGCGCCCTGCACGCTCCCCGGCTGCGTCCCCGGCGGACCCGGGATGATCGCCCTGGGATCGGCCACAGTGCTCATCGGCAACATGCCGGCCGCGCGCGCCAACGACATGACCGCGCACACCGCATGCGTCGCGCCGATTCCCGGACCGACCGGCAAGATCCTTCCGCCCGGCTGCGTCACCGTGATGATCGGAGGGTGACGGGTGCGGCGCGGACACTTCGAGACGCTGCGGCCGGTCTGCGTCGTCTGTCACAACGCTCCGATCGCAATCGCATCGGCGATCCGCGAAGACGATGACGACATTCTGGAAGGGATCGCCGCGTGCACGAATGGCGACTGCCTGCGCGAGTATCCGATCGTCGACGGCATCCCGATCTTCGTCGCGAACATCCGCGCATGGCTGTCGGCGAATCCGCTGCAACTGCTCGGCCGCGACGATCTCTCACCCGAGGTCGAGAGTCTCATCGGTGACGTCCTCGGGGCGGGATCGGCATACGACACTCTGCGGCAGCACGTCGGCATCTACGCCGATGCGCACTATGCCTCCACTCCATTCCGTCACGACGCGGCGCCCGATATCGATGGCCCGGCCATCGATATCGGTTGTGCCACTGGTGGAACGACGTTCGATCTGGCCGCGCGGCTGCAGCGGCTGACTGTCGGCGTCGATCTCAACTTCGCGATGCTGCGCGTCGCCTCGGCCGCAATGCGCCGCGGACGGGTGCGCTATGCGCGCCGCCGCGTCGGTCTGGTGTACGAGCGTGAGGAGCGGGAGGTCGATGCGCCGGCGCGCGGCCTCGCCGACTTCTGGTGCTGCGACGCCGCCGTGCTGCCGTTCGCGCCGGCATCGTTCGCCTTCGCCGCGAGCATCAACGTAATCGACTGCCTCGCCTCGCCGCACGATGCGCTCGCGGAGATCGCGCGCGTGCTACGGCCGGGCGGCACCACCCTCATCGCCACGCCCTACGACTGGTCGCCGTCAGCCACCGCCGTCGAGCAGTGGCTCGGCGGCCACTCGCAGCGCGGCGCCCAACGCGGCGCCTCGGAGCCGGTACTGCGCCGCATGCTCTCCGAGCTGGGGTTGGAAATAGTGTCGGAGCAGCCGTCCGTACCGTGGCGCCTGCGCCTGCACGACCGCAGCACGATGGAGTACGCGGTACACGTGGTGGTCGCGAAGCGGTAGGAGTTGCGCGGCGGAAACCTGGCTGTCTCTGACTTTCTCACGCGAAGACGCGAAGACACGAAGGAGATCCAAACCTTGAACCTTCGCGTCCTCGCGTCTTCGCGTGAGACATGGGTTGCGGGCGAAACCAGCGCTGTGTCCTAGGCTCAGTTGATCTTCACCAGCGAGCCCTTGACCGTCAGGACCCCGCTGGCCTCCACATTGTGCATGCCCGAGGCCTTGCTGGCCACCATCGCACCTTCGTTGCTCAGGTTGACGCTGGCCTTGTTCGTCACGTTCATCGCTTCGTTTTTGAGATCGGTGGTGGCTTTGTTCGTGATGTTCATCCCGGTCGTGGAGAGGTCGCCGGTCGCTTTCGCGTCGAGCTTGCCCGTTGACTGCAGCAGCATGTCGCCGGTCGACTTGAACGTCACCTTTCCAGTGACCGTGATGGCCAGATCGCCGTCGATCGTCAGCGTGTAGTTCTTTGTGACGTTCTGCACGAACTCATCTTCGTTCGTGTGCGTCTCCTTCTTCGTCACTTTCACATCACGCGTGCCGGCCACGGTGTAGGTGTCGTTGCCGGTGTCGACGAGCAGCGTGCGATTGCCGGTCTTGACCTCCAGCTTGTCGTTGCCCTGATCGAGCGTCACGGTGCGGTCCTGATAGATGTCGATGGTCTGGTTGCCCTTGTCCTTCTTGTCAAAGCCGACCTTGCGCGTCTCGTTGTTCTTGATCGTTACGTTCGCATCCTTCTGCGCCTGCACGAAGATTTCCTCCGAATCCTTCTTGTCCTCGAAGCGGATCTCGTTGAAGCCCTCGCCACCTTTCGACACGTTGCTCTTGATCGTGCTCTTCGTTTGATCGTCCGGAAGCGTGTAGGGAACCGTCTGCTCCGCGTTGTAGACCGACCCGGTGATCAGCGGGCGGTCGGGATCGCCTTCCAGAAAGCTGACGACGACCTCCTGCCCGATGCGCGGCAGGAACATCTGTCCCCAGCTCTTCCCCGCCCACCCGTGCGCCACGCGGATCCAGCAGGAGCTGTTCTCGTCGTTCTTCCCGAGCTGGTCCCAATGGAACTGCACTTTGACGCGGCCGTACTTGTCGGTCCAGATCTCCTCGCCCGACTTGCCGACGACGATGGCGGTCTGCGTGCCGCTAATGACCGGTTTGCGCGTGACGCGCGGCGGACGATAGGCAAGCGTGGCGGCAAAGGCCTCGAACGAGTTCGTGTACTCGTCGTTCGTCGCGGCGTGCGAGACGCGCAGCAGGACGTACGCAGCGTTGACGTCGTCGCGATAGTGCTTCTGCAGCGTGGTCTTTCCGCCGGCGGTAAACGCCGGCGTGAAGCTCTCGCCGCGCAGCGACTTCTGCGGCGCCTCGCGCTCTTCCAGCCGCAACTTTGAAATCCCCTCGGACGCATCCTTTTTCGTGAAGCCGCCGGGATACTCGAACAGCCTGCGCTTGCTGCCATTCGTAGCCACGGTGCTGTCGGTACTCCCCATCAGATCGGTCGACGGAGTCTCGAAGCCGAAGTCGTCGACGGCATACTTACCGGGAATGACCATCTCCTCGATCGTGCATCCGGAGACGAGGTTCTGCTGCTTCCAGTTGCCGTAGCCGCCGTATTGCACCGTGGCCGCACCAGCGCAATCGGCGAAGGCGGAGGAGTCGTCGCCGAGGACGAGCGTGTGCTTGCCGTCTTCGTGAGTGAAGAAATAGAAGATGCCCGCGCCCTCCAACAGCCGCGAGACAAATGCAAACGCGGTCTCGTTGTACTGCACGCAATACTCGAGCGGATCGTACGTGCCGGTGGTGCTGTCCTTGTAGTCGGTAAAACCCAGCTCCGTGAACAACCCCGTGACGATGTCCTTGACCGACTTGTTCTGCCAGATCCTGCAGTCAGCGCTCATCGTCATCAGCCAGAACCAGGGATGCAGTTCCGCATAGTAGGTAGTGAGCTTGGCATCACTCCCCGCCTGCACGAACCGCCCGACGATACCGTTGACGTAGCGCGTCGTCCCATCAGCAAGCTTCATCGTGACCGTCGCCGTCTTGCCGACGATTTTGGAAAAGTCGAGCGACTTCTCCTCGGACTGCATCTCGAGAAAAAACTGAAAGAGCCCCGAGATGCGCTCCTCCCCTCGGACGCTGCGCAGCAGCAGCTTGTCGGCTCCGAGGGGGGTGGTAATGGCGATGAGTTGGGACGTTTGTGTGAAGGCCATGGATCATCCTTTTCGCCAGCGGAGTTCAGCGACGAGCGCGTCAAACACGCCGTCGTAAGCGTGGACGCACCGCCGCGCAAGCGCGAACAACTCATCGTTCGCTGTCGTACTAAGAAAGCGCACGAGCGCAGGGAGCGCAGCCGGATCGCGCTGACGTTCGCAGTACAGGAGAACCGTCATCGCCCTCCATTCTGGAAGCGAGGGTTGCTTGACGAGACGCCATGCCAAAAACGCAGCGACGTTGCTTTGAAAGCGATGATCGAGCATGCCGGCGACCATCGACGGAGCCGGCACGCTCATCGGAGTACCGCGCATCGTCTCCTCGATTGCGTCGAAGAACGCGAACGCGCTGGCAAACGGCTCGGCCATTCCCGCTTGTGCGTTGCGCAGCACGTGCGCGAACGTGGCGAGCGCCGGATCGTCTGCCACGCCGATCACGACATCGCCGCGCGCGAACAGCCGCCGCTCTGCCTCCACGTAGGCGTCGTCGATGGCCGCGATCGCGTCTGCCAAATCTTTGTCCATTGTGCTCCTATTCTGAAGGCTCAAACTCCCACCAGCGCGCCCATCGTGTGCCGGCCCACGTCGCCAAGTTGGCCGGCCGGCGCAGCGTGTTCGTTCCGCAATGAATCTCGCCGTCGAGATCGTGATACGTGTACCAGTCGTCGATGTAGGAGACAGTCAGCGCGTTGTTGGCGTTGTTGATCCGCTGCGTGAGATCGCGCTCGAAGTAATCCGCCCCTGCGTTCGGCTTCGGCCCGAATGGCCTCGGCACGACGACCCGATCATCGAGAACGAGCAAGTTGACCATGTCCGCAGTCAGCGGCGACACGGCGTGCGGAGGGATGTCATCCGCATCCCCGCTGACAGGATTCCATCGTTCGAGGAACGGGTAAAAGAGCACCGGCACGTGAATGATGTCTGCCGGCTGCAGATTGATCGCCGTATTCAGCGTGGTGATGATGCCGTCGATGCGCGCCTGGACCAGATTCTCGTTCCACGCGCGAAGTGCCGCGCCCGCGATGTAGCCGGCATTTCCACTGAACGCCTGGTCGGGATCGACGATCGTCGTATTTCCGTTCAGGAAGTTGTTCACGGTGATTTCGATCGGCTGGTACGTACGCGCGCCGATCGCCGTGTAGTCCCACATCCGAAGCCGGCGGCTTCGAAACATGCGCAGATTGCCGTCCACGGCGTCGAGAATTGCGTATGCCCGGGTCGGGCTCGGCACTAGCAGACGCCACTGCTTGAATGTTGGACGGGTCGGACATGGCAGAAACGACATCACCTCGTCGCTGTGACCGACCGTCAGCCATCGCGTGTCGACTTCGATGGGCGACTGGACGACTTGCGCGCGCAGAAATGCCCGGGTGCCGGCGTCCATCGCATCGTTGACGGTGGCGTCGCCTGGGCCGAAGAAGATGCGTCCCCACTGATACTCGTTGCCGTCGCTGTCTTGCACGGGCGGGGTCACCTCGAGATTTCCGAGGCCATCGTACGTGCGCGCACGACCGCCGGCGGTGTGCGTCGTGATGTGGCCGAAGTCGGCGCCACGCAGGCCGGTCATGAACGCTCCGAGCCCACCGTTATTCTTTGCCTCGACAACGACTTCGATCCTGTGATGAGGCGCGGCAGGCAAGACAGAGAAGCCGAGCTCCATCACGTCCTGCATCCAACGATTGGGATCGTCCGCCCCCGGAACGGCAACATAGTTTGCGCCTGCCGCGAGTGCTTCCGCGCGCAGCAATCCTCGGAACGAGGAGTTGCCGCCGGTAATGACGTTGTTCGCTCCGAACGTGTCCGCGCCGAGACTCACAACGTAGACCGTGTCCGCGAGGTCAAGGTGATCCGGCATGAGCCATGGCGCCACGCGGACTTTCACGCCCGTGTAGTACCTCACGTTCCCGCCGTCGACGCCCGGCTTCGTCACCGTCAGCCAGACCGTGACGAGACCATCCCACGCGCCGCTCGCGAAATGCTGCGCTTCCATGCCGAGGTTTGTGGTTGGATAGCCGTTCATGCCGCCGGCATTGAGGCCGCCGATGTCATGCTCGTTCGCGGCACCAACGCCGGACGGAATGATCTCCTGATCGCCGTTGTGGATGCCGGCGAAGATGCGGATGTGCGCTTCATCACCCGCGTCGACGCTCAGTTGGGCCGTCCAGTTCGCGGGAGGCTGCAATGCGGAGCCGACGCGCACGATGTCGAGCGGCGCGATGTCCGCTTCATCGGCCACGCCATCGATTTGGTTGTTGGCATTGTCGGCGGCGTTGTTGCCGCCGTCGTCGTCGCAGTTGCAGAGCATGACCGCGCCGCTGCCATTCACGCCCCACGTCCATTGTGGATCGTCGGTCCACGCATTCTCCACGACGCCGTCGCGATTCGTGTCGGCGCAGAGGTAGTAGCGGAGCTCCGCAATCGCCAGCACGACGTTCACCGTGCCGGCATTGACCACGTTTCCTGCCGACGTTTGCGGCTGGGGCAGATACCAATCCTTCGCCGCCGTGACGGTGTACGTGCCGGCGTAGACGACGAACTCCTTCACGCCATTGCCATCCGTCCATCCGGTCCGGCTCCATCCTCCGTTTTCCCTCGCCACGACGCGCGCGCCGGCGACACCGTTGCCGTTCGCGTCGTTCACGGTCACGTGCAGCGCCGGCGCGCGCCGGCACCGTATCCACATCGACCCCGCCATGCCGGTGCTCTTGAGAAAACCGCCGGTGTTGCCGAGAAAGCCGAGGATTCCGCTCACGACTTCGGCTCCTCCCCGAAGAGCTCGCGAACGCGGTGGGCCATCTCCTCCACGCGCGCCCCGGCATCGGGGTAGAAGGTCTCGCGCAATGGCGCCGCGATCCGTTCGTACCGCGGGTCGGTGTCGAAGTCATCGCCGAGGGCGAAGCGGATGCCGATGAACTGCAGAAGCGCAGCGGGCGAGTCGACGCCATACGCCCGAGCGTGACGCTTGCCTGCGCTGACGACCGCGCGCAGCTGCTCGCCGTCGAGCTCCGCCGTCTGCTCCGGAAAGTACGTCCGCAAGTATGCAGCCGCCTCGGCGTCGAACTGAGGCAGCATAGCGTCCTGCATCGCCTCCAGCTGTTCCTTCCGGATGATCAGCATGGCCGCGTGAACGCTTTCGCCTCTCCCGCTTCGTTTTCGACGATGAGGCGCTCCACCGGCCCGAAGAACCTCGCCGCCTCCTCCTCGGTACACGTCGGCAGATACGCGGACAGCACGCGCGGGTCGTAGAAACGGAAGTAGACCATCTTGCCGTTCGGCATCTGCGCCATCACCAGACGGCGGAAATGCGCTTGCAGGCGTTCCAAGGCAACGGTGGTGTGAAGAAATAGGCCCCAACTGTTGCCCCAGCCTTTCTCCAGCAGCCACGAGGTGAAGCGGGCGTGCGGATCAAGCTGCACCAGATACGGTGCGACCTCGGCCATGGTCACGGCGGCGTCGCCGCGGTAGAGACACACCCATTCGCAATCGGCTTTCAGAAGCGCCGGGTAGATTTGCTCGTCGCGTGCGGCGTCGAGGAGGGCGAAGACCCCCGGCGCGTCGGGATCGAGCGGCGCCGGCCACAACGCATCGAATAGCGCGAGAGTCGCGGGCGAGGTCATTCAGCAGGGGCAGCTTCCACGAACGGGGCGCCCGACCGGGCGCTTTGCTGCATTCAAGCACATTGTTCCGCCGGCACGCCGGGCGGCGTGGCCGGATGGACTTCTACGAATGCCGCGCCAGACTGGGCGGCCTCTTTCATTCAAGCGCACTGCGCGGCTGGAACCGGCTTTCGGAACCGCAGCGTGTTCTCGTGCAGCTTGGCGATTGGGACGGTGGACATCATGCGTCTCCTTCACACCTTGTGGACCTCGACCAGCTTGTCGCGCGTGGCCTGATCGATCTCGCCGCTGGTAGTCAGCTTCTGCTCGGCTTGAAAAGCCGAGATAGCAGCCTTCGTTGGCGTCCCTGCTTCGCCGTCGAAATCTCCGGCGTAAAGGCCGAGGTTCGAGAGACGCTGCTGCACGCCGATCGTGTGCTCGATAGGATAAAGCTCGCCGAGGCGAAGCTCGCAGATCCAGGGGCTCGGAAGTCCTGGCTCGTCCAGCCAGACTTTGAGCTCGCCCTCGCGACTGCCCGGTTCGATGGGCACCTCGACCTTCCCATCGTCGCCCGTGGTCCCGGAGTGCAGAACATCCTCGATCGATGCTTCGTACTTTTTCCCGGCGAACGGTGCACCCTCATCATCGAGCAGAAAGAGCGTGACCGTGGCCGGAACGCTCTTGCGGCGAAAAACGTGCCGGTTCCCGGTGGCGCGGTCGAGCACCTTCGGACGAATCGGGGTAACCGTGAGGCGATCGCCGGGCAGCAGAAGCTCTCCGTTCTTACGCAGCTCTTTCAGCGCTGCGTTGGCCTGATCGTTCCATACCGTGTCGGGCAGGAGTCCGGCGGAGCAGGCGATCGAGACGATGCTGTCGCCTTGCTGAACGACGTAGTCACCCTGACCGGCGGGAGCGCAATCGTCTGACATAATAATGACGGAGCCCAAGCTTACACTCGAATGCGCCTCTTCCTCCACCGCGGCCCCGCGCACCTGCAGATCCTCTCCCGGAGTCAGATCCGCGAGTTTCGCGACGTCGGTGCGGCGCGCGATTTCTTGCGGCCGTTGCTGGCGGATCCGATGAACATCGCGGCGGCGCGGCGCACGCTGGGCGTGATTTCCGTCGATGGCGATGTGCTCGAACAACTCGCTGCGCGCGTGGTGGCCGAGGGGCTGCAGGTCGTTTCGTGCGGCGAGTCGTTTTTTTCGTCGTTGCAGGCCGAGGTACAGACCACGGCCGCCGCCACGACGCAGCCCACGACTCCGCTGCAGGACGAGCAGGAGGCGCAGGCAAAGCAGGAGAGCGCGCCGCAGGCCGAAGAGACGCACTGGATCGAGATCGAGCTGATCGACGATGCCGGCAATCCGGTCTCTGACGAGTTGTACTTTGTCGAGTTGCCTGATGGCTCGTCACTCTCCGGCCGTACCGACGGCGCCGGCCGCGCGCGCGTCGATGGCGTCGATCCCGGCACGGCCAAGGTGTCGTTCCCTGATCTCGACAAGTCGCTCTACACGCCGGGAGGATCGTAGCCGTGCCGGCATTCATCGCGTTCTGGAACTGCACGCTCGTCGACGGGTGGCAGAGGAAACGTTTCGACGAACGTCTGACGGCGCTCGCGTCGGCGGTCTTCACCGCCGAGGTCGAGATGCGCATGCGAATGACGAACATCAACTCGACGTGGATCTTCGTCGCGTCGGAGTACGCGTTCGCCGGTGTCGATCGCGACGCGCCCAAACCGGCCGAGCACGTCAGCACGGAAACGGAGCGGGAGCTTCTCAACGAGATGGCCCGGCTGACGCGCGACTATCGCAACCTTCTTCTCGCGCCGGGATCGATCCCCGTCCGCGATGAGAATCTGGCGCGAAACTCGGCGCATGCATATTTCGGCGGCCATCCAGTGTGGCGCGTCGACAAGTGTGTCGGCGTCGGTGAAGTGACGCCGCAGGAGGCAGCAACGCGCACGCTCATCTTTCGCCCCGGGCTCGGGTACGCGTCGGCGGAAGTCGACAACGTCCGCTACGGAGCAGAGATTTGCCGCGACTCGACCGGAAGTGGAACGCTTCCGGGTCCGGTCCAGCGACACATTGTCGTCGGTCAGGGCGTCGGAGTCGGCCCAGGGAAAGACTACATTTGCAACAAGGCCACCGAGCTGCTGATCGTCGCCGATCCGGGCGCGTTCGGCGTGTACAACTGCAGCACCAGGCCGAAAACGCCGATCCGCTCCTGCGGCAACGAGACGGTGCTCGGCTGCAAGCTTCACTACTTCGTCGCCTGACCATGCCCTTCCACGACATCAAACAGGGCGAGACGCTCATCGCGCTCGCGGTAAAGAGCGGCCTGGAGAGCTGGAAGGACATCCTCGACGCGCCGGAGAACGCCGATCTGAAGAAGAAGCGGACCGATCCCGGCATCCTCATGCCTGGCGACAAGGTGTTCATCCCCAATCGCGTGATGCGGCATGAACCGTCGGCAATCGATGCGAAGCATCCGTTCAAGATCAGCCGTCCGACGGCGTGGCTCCGGCTTGCGGTCAAAGACGCGAACGGCGCGGCACTGGCCGGGAAGAAGTACGAGCTGAGCGTCGACTCCATCGTGACATCGGGGAGCGTCCCTGCCGACGGCGTCATCGAGCGCGCCGTTCCTGTCGACGCCGATTCGGGCACGCTCACCGTCTGGCTCGACGACACCACGACCGAGGAGTGGAGCCTGCGCATCGGGTACATGGACCCGCTCGACGAGACGAGCGGCGTCGAAGCGCGCCTCGCCAACCTCGGGTTCGACTGCGGCGATCTCGAATCGTCCATCCGCGCGTTTCAGGAACGCCTCGGCCTCGACGTCACCGGCACGGCGGACGACGCGCTGCGCAAGAAACTGGCCTCGTACTACGATCCCGCCGCGGACGAGGGTTCGCAGGAAAAGAAATGATGGCGCAAGTCGCGCATGTGCAACTCGTTGACGAAAAGGGAAAGGCCGGAGACAAGCTCCGCCTCCGCACGTGGATCGAAGTGCAGCTCATCGGCGAAGACGACAAGCCCATCCCGTACGCGAAATATGCGATCGCTCTTCCCGGCGGCGCGATGAAAAGCGGCACACTCGACGAGAATGGCAGCGTGCGCATCGAGGGGATCCCGGCAGGCACGTGCAAGGTGTCGTTCCCCGATCTCGATCAGGACGCCTGGACACCGGTAGAAACGAAGACATGAACGACGACCTCACCGGAGCGCGGGACGAGGAGCGCGCTGTACGCGATACGTACGACCGCGTCCCCTACCCGAGCGCACTGCAGCTTCACACGCATCCGGATCATCTGGCCGCGCTGGCGATTCTCAACGGACTCGATCCTGCGCCGCCGCAGCGCTGCCGCGTGCTGGAGCTGGGGTGCGCCGATGGCGGCAATCTGATACCGATGGCCGCAGACTATCCCGAGAGCCACTTCCTGGGCATCGACCTCTCGCCGCGGCAGATCGAGAGCGGGAAGGCCTCCGTCATCGAAGCCGCGCTGACGAACATCGAGCTCCGCGCGCTGAGCATTCTCGATTTCGACGAGTCGTCCGGGCCGTTTGACTACATCCTCTGTCACGGGGTTTTCTCGTGGGTGACGCCGGATGTGCAGGAGAAGATCTTCGAGATCTGCCGCGCGCATCTCGCGCCGAACGGAGTGGCGTACATCAGCTACAACACCTACCCGGGCTGGCACCTGCGCGAAGTGGTGCGCGACATGGTGGTGTTTCACACGCGGCACGTTACGGATCCCGAGGAGCGGACGGCACGCGCGTTCGAGCTGGTGCAGTTCCTGGCCGAAACCTCGGCCGGCGGCGACGCGCACGCGCTGGTCATGCGCACCGCGCGCGAGCACTTCGAAGAGTTTCGCCAGCGGCCAACGTATCTGGCCCACGAGTACCTGGAGCGCACGAACACGCCTACGTATTTTCACGAGTTTGCTGCGCGCGCCGCGCAGCATGGATTGCAGTACATGAGCGAAGCCGAGCCGTCGGCGATGGAAGCGGACAACCTTGCGCCGGCCGTGGCCGAGCGTCTGCACGGCTTCACGTCGGACCGCATCGAGTTGGAGCAGTACGTCGACTTCGCGGTCAATCGCATGTTCCGGCGCACGCTGCTCTGCAACGCCGGTATTCGCGTGGACCGCGAAGCGACAGCGGAGAAGATGCGGCGGCTGTACATCGCGTCGGCGGTGAAACCGGTGTCCGATTCGCCACAGGCGCGCGGTGAGGGCAGCGAGGGCTTCCGCACGGAGCGTGGCACGCCGTTCTCCTCGAATCACCCTCTGGCGAAGGCGGCGCTGATCGCGCTCTCTGCGGCGTGGCCGCAAGCGATCGGATTCGATGCGCTCTGCTCCAATATCGGCGGGCTCCTCGATGGACCTCCTCCCGATGACGCGGCGCTGACCGATCTTCTCTCGTCATTGCACACCAGCGGTGTGATCACTCTGCACGCCCTTCCGCCCAACTGCACGCGCGACGTCAGCGAGTATCCGCGCGTCTCAACGCTGGCGAGGCAACAGGCATCCGCCGGCTTGCTGGTGACAAATCAGCATCGCCGCGTCATCAAGCTCGACGATCCCTTCGTCCGTTTTCTGGTGCAGCACCTCGACGGCAAACGCAATCATGGCGATCTGGTCCGCCTGCTCGATGCTGAGGTTACCGCCGGCCGCCTCGACGTCCGCACGGACGGCAAGCAGATCCGGGAGCCACACCGCATCCCCGCCGTGCTGCAAGCGCTGGTCGAGCATCACCTCCGGCAGATGTCGGAGTACGCGCTGCTGGTGGGGTGAGGTGGTCTGCACGCGAGTCTGGGCAGCGAGAGCCGCTGGAACGGTCTCGTGGTCGCCTGAGCAAAGGCAACCACAGAGACGCAAAGAACGCAGAGGGGATCTTTGTGACCTCTGTGCCACTGTGGTGACCGGGTTTTCAATTTGACCCACTACCGAATCGTGGCGCCGTCCGAGCACTTCGCGAATGCCCCCGCCACCTCAATTCAACCGCGCCTCCAGTTGCCGCACTGCCGCGCGTACCCTTTTCACATACTGCTGCGTCTCGCGAAACGGTGGAATGCCGTGATGCTCGTCAACGGCGCCTTCGCCGGCGTTGTAGGCGGCGAGGACGAGGTCGAGCTCGCCGTGATAACGATCGACGAGCCAGGCCAGATAGGCCGTGCCGGCGGCGAGGTTCGCCTGCGGATCGAAGAGCCGCTCGCGCGTGACGCCGAAGCGCGCTCCGGTCTCCGGCATCACCTGCAGGAGGCCGAGGGCGCCTTTCTCCGAGACTTCGTAGGGATTGAAGTCCGACTCGACGCGCGCGATCGCCTCGACCAGTTCCGGCGAAAGCGAGCGGCGCATCGCCGCGTCGCGGATCATGGGACGATACGACGTGGCCAGCGGCGCAGGATTCTTATCCGCGAGCTGAATGGCCTTCCAGTCCGGCATCGGCAACGGCTGCATGGTCAGCCACTCGTCGAGCGGATTGACATTCGCCACAGCGACGACTTCGACCACGGCCGCGGAGGCCATCGGCGCCGGCATCGCCGCAACCGCTGGCGTCTCCGGCGCAGGCGTGAGGTCCGCGAACGGCGGCGGCACAAAGTGCGATTTCGGCAGGGTGGGCGGTGGGGCGGGCGGAATGATTTTTGCGGCGGCTTGCGGTGCGGCCGGCAAATGGATCCCCACATAGGCGATGCCGGCGGCGACGATCAGCAGGAATGTGACGGATACGATGGCCAGAATCGCCACGGTTGCCGTCAGCGCGTCGAGATGGAGGCCCTTGCGAATTCGTTTTCTCATGTCCAATACCCCATGCAGAATTGCGGATAGTCCTTGGCGATACCTTGAACATCGTCGGTGATGTAGTAGTAGAGAAATCTCCAGAGCGCGTTGCGGTCGGCCAGCCTGGTCAACCCCTCGTTGACGTCGAGAAAAAGAAATCCGGTGCTCTTCTTGATGATGCCGATTGCATGGCCGCCCCCGTCGGATGCACCGACCAGATAGAGGATCATCCGCGAGCCCCTGGATGCGTCGACGCAGCGCAGCACCTCCTGCGGCGTGAGTGAGTGAGGCCCGACCGTCTCGAGATGAGTCAGGCCGTACTGCCGCGTGACGAATTTGTCTGCCTTGCCGACCGACTCGTAACTGTCCTGCGCGCGCGCGAGGTCGGCTTTCCCTCTGAATGACTTCAGGTAGGTCTCGAACGTGTCGGGATCCTCGAGAAACTTCCCCGTCGCGGCGTTGCAGAAGCCGAAGAAGTTGTCCTCAGCGATTCCGAGCATCGCGCCCACCTTGCTCTGGTCGTAGGAGAAAATGACCACTCCCGGTGCCTTCTCCGCGCAATCGATCATCAGATGCCGCTTCGCGCTGGAGACCGGCGTCGGCGACACGAGCGGCTGCGAGACCACAATCGGGGTCGAGACGGTCTGGCTGGAGAGCAACGGTGTGGTGATCGACGGCCGTGACGATGACGAGCCTCCCGTGTTCGATGCCGTTGGACGTGAGGTCGTCGCCCGTCCGGAGCTCGAGGGTGTCGGGCGGCTCGACGGAAGAATCAGAACAGACGACTCCGGCCTCCTCCTCAGCGTAGTTTGCGTTCGCAGGAGAGGCTGATCGCCCTTTCGGATGGCGCCGTTGAGGCAGTCCCGCAACTTGCACTTCTGCTTGATGGGGGTGAGGAAGGGGTGGGACCGCGGCCGTTGCAATTGCGCACCGACGAGCCAGTCGACCAGCTCGGATAAACGGTCATCGAGAGGATCAGCCATCAGCTCCTCGAGGGCATCGACGGCCGCCTGACTCTCGCTGCTCTTGCTCCGAAAGCAGCACCAGCATCCGCCTTCCCAGTCGGTGATTGCAGCCTCGATGGCCTCCCGGTATCTCACGTGTCAATCTCCGTCCCGCCGGCACTCGTGCTGCCATCAGGATGCGTCGCCGTCACACGAACCTCCCCATGTCATCGACCGAGATATGGATCTTCGTGAACACCACGTTGTTCGCCATTCGCTCGAGGATGCGCGTCGACAGTTCCGGCAGCAGCGTTTGCGTCAGGATGCGGTCGATCTCGCGCGCGCCGCTTTCCGGATCGCAGCGGTCGGCCAGCGATTGCACGAGGTCGGGGTCGTAGGTCAGCTCGGCGTTGTGGTTCTCGCGGACGCGGCGCTTCACCGATTGCAGCTTCAGCTCGACGATGCGGACCACTTCGCGTTTGCGCAGCGGGTAGTACGGCACGATGACCAGACGCGCCAGCAGCGCCGGACGGAAGTGGCGGATCAGTTCCGGCCGCAGCGCCTCCACGATCGAGTCGGCGTCGCGCTTTTCGGCGGGGCTCTTGCGGCAGGCTTCCGCGATAACCTCGGCTCCGGCATTCGACGTCAGGATGATAACCGTATGGCGGAAGTCGACCGGGACGCCTTCGCCGTCTTCGAGCACGCCTTTGTCGAACACCTGGTAGAAGAGATCGACGACGTCGGGATGTGCCTTCTCGATCTCGTCGAGCAGTACCGCGCTCCACGGCTTCCGCCGCACCGCCTCGGTCAACACGCCGCCTTTGCCGTAGCCGACGTAGCCAGGCGGTGCGCCCTTGAGCGTGGCCACCGAGTGCGCTTCCTGAAACTCCGACATGTTGAAGGAGATGAGATTGCGCTCGCCGCCGTACAGCACATCCGCTAGCGTCAGCGCGGTCTCCGTCTTGCCGACACCGGTCGGCCCGACGAGGAGAAACACGCCCTTCGGTTTGGCCGGATCTTCGAGCGATGCGCGCGACGTCGAGATGCGCCGGCAGATGGCATCAAGCGCCTGTGGCTGTCCGACGATGCGCTCGGCGAGGCGCTCTTTCAACGTGAGGATGCTGCGGATCTCGTCGGCAAGCATGCGGCCGACCGGAATGCCGGTCCAGCCGGAGACCACTGAAGCGATCGTGCGCGAGTCGACATGGAGCGGAACCATCGGCTCAGGCCCCTGAAGCTCGTCGAGCTTTCCGATGAGGTCCGCGAGCTGGTCGGGATCTTTCCCATCCTTGTCCACAGCGCGAATCTGTGCGACGAGCTCACGCTCTTTCGCCCAGCGCTCCGACGTGCTCGTGCGCTCCTCGCGCAGACGGCCGATCTCGGTCTCGAGCTCCGCCGCCGGCAAGCCGCGCGACGGTTTGTCGCCTTCCCGCTTTTTCACATCGAGATCCGCCTCGGCGATGCGGATGCGGCGGTCGAAGTCCTCGATCGCAGCCGGCGTACCGTCCTGCGCCAGCGCTACGCGCGCGGAGGCGGTGTCGAGCACGCCGATCGCTTTGTCCGGAAGGCGGCGCTCCGGAAGATAGCGATGCGATAGCTGCACGGCGCTGCGCACGGCCTCGTCGAGGATGCGTACGCGATGATGCTTTTCGAGGTGCGGCGCGAGACCGCGCAGCATGTCCAGCGCCGCCTCTTCGTCCGGCTCCTCAACTTTCACGAGCTGGAAGCGGCGCGTGAGAGCGGGATCTTTCTCGAAGTACTTTTTGTACTCCGACCACGTCGTGGCCGCGATCGTGCGCAACTCGCCGCGGGCGAGCGCCGGCTTGAGGAGATTCGCAGCATCACCCTGCCCCGCCGCCCCACCCGCTCCGATGAGCGTGTGCGCCTCATCGATGAAGAGGATGACTGGCCTGGTTGCAGCCTTCACTTCCGCGATGACCGATTTGAGCCGCTCCTCGAACTCACCTTTCACACCTGCCCCGGCCTGAAGAAGACCGAGGTCGAGGCCGCGCAGGGAGATGTTGCGGAGCGGCTCGGGCACCTCGCCCGCGGCCACACGCAGCGCAAACCCCTCGGCCACTGCGGTCTTTCCGACGCCGGCGTCGCCGACGAGGATCGGGTTGTTCTGACGCCGCCGCGTGAGGATGTCGATGACCTGGCGGATCTCGGAGTCGCGTCCGCGGATCGGATCGATCTTTCCTGCCCTGGCCTCGGCGGTGAGATCGAGCGTGTACTTGTCGAGCGCGGTAGTCGGTCCCTCCACCGCTTCCTTGGCCTGGGCCGTGTACTCGCCCTGGCCTGGCGCGCTCGGTCCGGCAGTCTCTTCGCCGGACTCGCGGATCAGATCGCGCAACCCCTCGCGCAGCGACTCGCGCGGAATCTTCGCCAACAACGGACACGACTCATGGATCACAGTGCGCAACGTCTCGTTCTCGTACAGCGCCAGCAGAAGCGCGCCGGAGCGGATGGCGTCAGAATCGAGATGCAGCGTCGAAAGCGACCACGCTTCGCGCAGCAGCAGCAGCACGTGCGGCGACATGGCCGGCGTCCGGCTGTTGCCGCGGTCGAACTTCTCCACCGCCTGCGTGAGCTGCCGCACGAGGTCGTTCACTTCGATCTTGTAGTAGCGGAACACGGGACCGACGTCGGTGGCCGGCAGGTCGAGGAGCTTGAGCAGCAGGTGCTCGACCTCGACGTTGTAGTGCGTCTGCGAAACGCAGAGCGCAGCGGCGGTCTCCAGCGCCCGCTTGCAGATCGGGTTGAGTTTGCCGATGAGGACTCTCAGTTCACTGCTCATATCAGGTTCCCAAAAGAGTGCGCGGATTCACACCGACCGGCAACGCTCGCCAGAGCGCCGGATAGTCGGCCATCTGAAACTCAGGCGTGCCGGAGATGTGGTGGCCGGTGATCGGCATTGCCCAAACGGGGTAAACGTGAAGATGACCGGAGACCGCGTTGAAGCCATGGTTGTCGAAATTGACCTCGGCCACGCACACGCCTAGCCCGTTGAAAATCAGGTTCCTGGTGGCGACGCCGTTGTTGTTTCGCTCCGTCACGACGGTATTGGCAAGATTCAGGTGCTGTGCTGTCTGGTCGACGTGCGCGAGAACACCGGCTGTGGCAGCGGGAACAAGGGCCACGCCGTTCGGCCGGGGCGTCACCGCCGTGGCATTTGGCAGCGTGTCGCGGAGGACGCGCAGCATCCGGGCCTGCCAATCGAGACTGACCGACTCGAGGCCAGTCAACGTCAACGCGTTCAGCCCGACCAGTTGCTGCAACTCCGGGGTTGTCCAGTTGTTCTTGAGACTCTTCATCTGGTCGGGGTAATAGTGCAGACCGAGCGTCCCAAACGCGCCGGCGCCAAGAGCCGAATAGAAAGCCCAAAGAGCGTTGACGCTGCCAAAGGACCCGATGTACTCATTGAGCGTCCCTTTCGCGCCGGCGAGAGCAATGCCCATCAGTCCGCGCTTCTGGTTTTCGGTGTAAACGCAGAGAACTGCCGCGACAGGCTGCGCGCGTACGACTACCGGCTCGCCGCGAGCGACGAGCGGCGCGAGGCATGCCGCCTCGATCTCCGCGTCGTCGAACGGATCACTGACCTCGCGGCACCGCGGCGCGGGCCGGAGGCGATTCTGAACGACATGTATCAATTCGTGCGCGAGGCGGAGACGGCCGGCGTGACTCCGGATGTCGAGCATTCCGCGCGCGAACGAGATCGTCGATCCCTGCGTGACCGCCTCGGCTTCCAACCTGCCGCACAGCACATCCGCGGCGTTGCCACTCTCGATCCGAACGGATGCAAGCTCCTGCTGCAGTGCTTCTTCAAGCCTCGCCAACATGGCCGGTGAAACGATCGAGGTCAGGCGCGTTCTCATCGTCTTCCCATCAGTCTCACTTGCGAATCGTTGGCAACGGACGGCCTTCGCTTCAGCCATGAGGTCCAGCCGAGGAACACGCCTTCCGCGGCGCCGAGACGCAGTTCGGGGACTTCGGCGGCAGCGAGCGTGAGACCGATCGAGAAGCCGAGCTCTTCGCGCACGTAGAATTTCACCGCCGCGATCATCGCGCGGTACGCGCGGCCGTTGGGGAGAAACGCCAGGAACTGATCGAACGTCAGCGGCCCGAGTTGCACCTCGAACGCGGCGTCATCGCTCCAGAGCCGGCGGCCAAGAGCCGCGCCGCGGCCGAGGATCTGGTTCTGCCCTGAATCCCCGATGCGCGTGACGTCGTCGTCCTCGATCACGTCCCAGCGGCCGGCGAACTGCACGATGTCGACAGACACACCGAAGTAGTCCTCCAGCAGCCGGACCAGTCCCGGCGTGGAGCGGTAGCGGTCGACGAGCAGCCCTGCATAGGGGAGCAAGGCCCGGTCGCGAATCTCCATCCGCCCGATGAGGTGCGGGGTGGCCAGGCCGAGGAACGAATAGAGCACCGTGGCGATACGGCCGCGGTCGGGCGCTCTTGTATCGATCGCCGGCCGGTACTTCTTCTTCGCGCGATAGAGCAGCGAGATCAGGCGGTGGTTGAAGATGTCGAGAAAGTCGCGGAAGGCGGTGTCCTTCCGAAAGCTGCGCTCGACGATGAGCTCGGCCACCGGCGGCGGAAGGGGCCCGAGCGCGCCGGCGAGACCAAGAACGTTGACCACCATCTCGGCGGGCCCACCTTTGGTGGCAGGGCGCACCTGTTCGACATCGCCGGGAGGAAAATCCATTCGCACGGCGTGGCGAAAACGCACGACCTCGTGCTCGGGGTCGACCCCTTCGCCGGGCGGGGTGCGCTCATCGTAGAGCTCCTCCAGCAGCCGCACGGCCTGCAGGAAGGCGAAGCGATGCCCTTCCTCGAAGAGCCCTTCCGCTACAGAACGGCTTTCGCGCCAGCCATAGGACGCCATCGTTTCCAAACCTCATTTTCGCGGGCAGAGCGGCGGATGAGAAGCTGCGTAAAGGAATTCGTCGAAGCGAAAAGCCCGAGGAAGCGGTTGATCACCGATGCAAAGAGGAACGCGCTGGCGCCCACGAACGCGCTTTCGTCAATCAGCAGATCGACCTCCGTGCCGCGGCAGAAGCCTTTCCACGCCGCGACGTCCATGCGGCGGACGACTTTGCGATGCGACATCCGGCGGATGCCTTGAATCTGCTGCCGCATTGCCGGCGCATCGCTGACGCAGTAGAGGCCGAGGATCTCGCGCAGCGCTTTGAGACTGTCTTCGGTCTCGTCGAGCGATAGATAGTTGAGCGACAGATGAGAGACCAGCCGCCAAAGGGCCTGGCCGCCGAGCGGCGGATCGATCGGCCGCGTCGGCTTCTTGAGGCAGACGATGCGGCTCGCCGGCGCGGCCTCGTCGGTTTGCAGGACGCCGCCGGCCGGGATCTCCGCGGCCAGCGCGCGGTTGGTGCAGAGAAGATGCGCGTAGACAATCTCGTCGGGCGGCCGGGCCGGGCTGAAGTCGAGGTCCCGGAACGACAGCAGGAGGTCGGTGCCGGTCATGTCGGGATGCTGTGACGGAACACGCTTGGCGTGCCAAAAGGCGCGCTGGCCGCGGCGCTCCATATCGTGCGTAAACGAGTAGAACGGCGCGTAATCGCGTGTCGGATCGGCAACATCCGACGTACCGGAAACGGAGAGTATGGAGTGGATTTCGGTCGTCTTCTCGCGGCGGGCGTCGGAGACGAGCGGGTATTCGAGTTTGCGGTGATCGATGCGAATCGGCTCGCTAGTCTTGCGGAACAGGTTGATCGCGGGAGTGCAGCCGAGGCCGAAGGTATCCGGCGAAAGAAGAAGCTTGGCGGGAGGGATCTTATTGAACAGGAAAAGCAGATCGACGGACTGGCCGGTCATGCAGCCGCGCAGCCGGCGTACGTCGAAGAAGTGGAACTTTTCCGGAAACGCGAAGTACTCCTGCAGCAGTCGATAGGCGGGATGCGAGTACTTCGGATACGGGATGACGTCCTCATCGCGCTCGAAGCCGGCTGGCACGACGGCGTCGCGCGGGATCTGGCGCGGCGTCTTCGTCCCGGCCGGGAGGACGGCAATGCGAACGAGGTCATTCATCAACAGCTCGTACAGACGTCCGACGAGCACCGGCTCACCATGCAGGTAGAAGCGAAGGTTGTCGATCTCGAGAACGTCGAACGGATCGGCGCGCGACTCGAGCCGGAGGCGGAGAACGGATGCGACGTCGGAGGCGTTGTCGAGGAACTCGAAGTTGTCGGGTGTGTCGATCTCCGCCGACTTGACCGCGATCGGCCAGAGCGTGACGGGGTATGCCGTGCGCATCCGGCAGACGGCGCCGCGCTCCGCATGCGCGAAGAGCTGCGTGTGGCGCGGAATCTCGTGTCCCGAGGTCAGCTTGCCGCGCTGCGGATCGACCTCGAAGCGCACGATGGTCATCGACGGCACGGGCGTGAGGTAGTGCGGGTAGAGAACGTTGAGCAGCTCCGCGGCGATCTCGGGAAAGTCGGAGTCGAGATCGCTCTGGATGCGCGCGGTGAGAAATGCGAATGACTCGATGAGCCGCTCGACGTGCGGGTCGGGACACTCATCGCGTTGCAGTTCCAACCGCCCGGCTACTTTCGGATACGCGCGCGCGAACCGCTGCCCCATCTGCCGCAGGTAGGACAGCTCCTCGAGGTAGTAGACGAGGAAGTCTTCACTCGTTGCCCGCATGCACCTCAGCCTTCCCTTCTTTCGTCTGCAGTGTCGTGGTGAAGGAGACCGGTTCGGGGACGTTTTCGGTAACGAGGACCGCTTCGATATAGGCGACGAGAACGAAGTCTTCGCCTTTCAGCGGCTTGACCTCAACCTGTACCTGAGCGAGCCGCGGCTCATAGATCTCGATGGCGTTGCGGAGGATCGCGGCCAGCCGGTCCCAGTCGTCGAAGTTGCGGGCGGAGAAGGTGGAGAAGTCGGGGATGCCGTAATCGATGACGGATCGGAGGCGGCCGGCGAGGCGATGCGCCGGGATGGGGCAGCGCGTGTTGAAAAGCTGCTCCAGTTCCCGGCGCACCGACTCTTTGACTCCACGGCGGTCGAGCGTGCGCATGGAGCGCAGCTCGCGGCGCAGAAAGCGGTCGCGATCGACCAGACGGTCGAACAACGGCATGCGGACCTCTACCTTTCTCTCGCTCATCGCCTCGTGCTAACTGACCGCTCGTTTCTCCAGATCGTGCTTCGCCGGCAGGTTGGAATCCGCCTTCCCATCGGCGTGCTTCTGGTCGAGATACGTGTACTGCACGATGCCGTAGTCGAGCGAAACGTTCTCCACCGGGATGTCGCCCGGACCACCGGAGACGCTGTAGTTCGAGATGACGACATGCTCCATGAGGACTTCGAGGTACTTGACCGGCTTGTTGTCGACCGCACCATCGGAACGCCAGCAGCTGATGGTGGCCTTGCCGATCTGTTTGCCGGACCAGCAGTACTTGAGCAGCGCGTTCGTGGCGGTGTCGAGGTACTTGGTGAAGCTGAGGTTCTGGTGGGTGGCCTGCTCCACCGTGCCGGCGCCCGCGGAGCTGCGCGTGGGGCTGGTCGGCTGCACGAAACCGTGGCTCCACGAAAGAACCTCGATCTCCTTCTCGTGTCCGGACGCGGTGCTGCTGGCATCGATGGCCGGATCTTCGAACTTGATGTACATGTTACTTGCCATAGTTTTTCTCCCTTAGTGTCTGGCGTGATGTCATGCCGCCGCCGGCGGCGGAAGCTCGGCCACCAGACGGATCGAAGCGGTCAACTCCTCGAGCTGGAAGTGGGGACGCAGGAACGCAACCGCGCGGTACGCACCCGGTTTGCCGGGAACATCGAACACGTCGATGCGCGCTTCGCGGAGCGGATACTGCGCCTTGAGCTCCTGACCGGCGTCATCGGTGCCGAGGATGTAGGAGCTGATCCAGCGGTTCAGATACGTGGACAGCGTGTCCTTGGTCTGGAAGCTGCCGACCTTGTCGCGGCACATGACCTTGAGGTAATGCGCAAACCGTGAGGCCGCCAGCACGTACGGCAGCCGCGCAGAGATGCGCGCGTTGGCGTTGGCCGCGTTGGTGTCATACAGCTTCGGCTTCTGCGTGGTCTGTCCGCCGAAGAACGCCGCGTAGTCGGTGCCTTTGCAGTGGCAGAGCGATACGAAGCCGAGCGTGTCGAGCTCTTTTTCGCGTCGATCGGTAATCGCCAGCTCCGTGGGGCACTTCAGAGCGATGTCGCCTTCGTCGGTCTTGAACGTGTGCGCGGGCAGGCCGGACACCATGCCTCCGCCTTCCACACCGCGGATAGCGGCGCACCAGCCGTAGAGTGCGAACGCATTCGTGATCCGCTGCCCGAGAGCCCAGGCCGCATTGCCCCACAGATACCGGCTGTGATCCGTTCCATCCGTATCCTCGACGAGTTTGAAGTCCTCGGTGGGAACGGTGTTCGGACCGTACGGCAAACGCATGAGGATGTGCGGAAGCACGAGCGTGACGTAGCGCGAGTCTTCCATCGCCTGGAACGAGCGCCACTTGATCAGCTCTGTGCTCTCGAACAGCTTGGCCAGATCGCGAGGGTTGCCCAGCTCTGTGAAGCGCTCCATATCAAACAGTCGCGGCGAGGCGGCGGAAATGAACGGAGCATGCGCAGCCGCGGCGACGCCGGCGATCTTCTCCAGCAACGCCATGTCCTGCGGATGACGGCCAAACTCGTAGTCGCCGATGAGAAGGCTGAACGGATGACCTCCGTACGTGCCGTACTCCTCTTCGTAGACTTTCTTGAACAGGACGCTCTGATCGAACTCGATGGCCTGATCGAGGTCCTTGAAGACTTCCGCTTTGGTTGCGCAGAGAAGCCGGAGCTTGAGGCCCGTGCCGGTCTCTGTGTTCATGACGAAGTAGTGAAGCCCGCGCCATGACGCCTCCAACTTCTGGAAGTCGGGATGATGGAGAATCTCATTGAGCTGTTTGCTGAGCAGCTCGTCGATGCGCGCAATCTGTGCCTGGATCATGGCCAGCGTGTCGCGGCTGACCGTCATCCCCTCGTCGAGAATCTGATGCACGAATTCGCCGACGAGATCTTTGGCGCGGCTCTTCTGACTTTCGTCGCGCGCCATTTTGCCCTTGTCGATGATCTGGTCGAGCAGCGATCCTTCGCCTGCCGCGGTTGCGGCAGCGGCGGCGGGGGCAGCTGTTTCGGCGGCTGCTTCGGGTTCGGGAGCGGCGTCGTCTTTCTTAGCCATTGGTCTGTCCTCCTACCGCTTCTTTGATCTTCTGCTGGCTATCCGTGTTCTTGGCGATGTCCTGCAGCAAAACATCGAGGTCATCGTTGCCGTCGAGTTTGGCCAGAAGGTCGTTGAGGCGCTGGCGCGCTTCGAACAGCTTCCGCAGCGGCTCGATCTGCTGCACGATCGCTTCGGGACGAAGATCGTCGATCTTCTTGAAGCGCAGCTCGACGTTCAGCTTGCTGTCGTCATCCTTCAGGTTGTTGTCGACCTGGAACGCCAGTCGCGGGCTGATCGAGGCCATGACGTCGTTGAAGTTGTCGCGGTCGATCTCCACGAACTTCCTGGACTTGATCGGCGCCATCGGGTTTTCCTGCTTGCCGGCGAGGTCTGCCATGATTCCGACGACCAGCGGAAGCTCCTTCTTTTCAATGGCACCGCCGGTCTCGACGTCGTACGAGATCTGAACGCGCGGGGGCCTGATCCGCGTCAACTTCTTTTGAGTGCTTTCACTCATGACTCCTCCTTTTCAAGAAATAGACTTTGTGGAATGAATGGGCGTACTGGATCTCCGGGTCTCCTATGTGATCACCTTCCTTTTGTCTTCTCTGTTTCGTTGATTCCCAACAGCGTGTAGATCGTTGCCAGATCGGCGTTCTTTTGAAGCAGTTGTTCGAGAACTTCCGCGAGACTCATGTTTCCCCACGAGATGGCGCGGCGGACGAGGAACGGAACAGGGCTGTGCGGCTCGGTGCGCAGAAGAAAGTCGGAGGCTTCCCGCAGCCGCTGATAGGCGTCCGCGCGGGTGGCGATCGGAGAGCCCGGCGCCGAAGGCAGCTCCGGCATCTCCGGCGAATCCTCAAAGGGCGATTGAGCCGGGACGGAATCCATGGCGGGCACCTCCCTGGCGCCGGCGCGATCCTGCCGGAAGCGCGCGACGAAGTCGGCAATGCTTGTAAGAAGGTTGCGAAGCGGTGTGAGTGTCGGCGCGCCGGCCTCGCCGAGGCGCTCCGCGAGAATTGCCTTCAACGCGTCGATCGAGGCCACGGCCGCGGCGAGGTCGCGCGACAGCGCGGCAAACACAGGCACCGGCGTCAGCGACACGCTTACCAGCACGCTGGACTGCTCGGGTTGCTGCCCCGAAAGCTCCCAATCGCTCCACGCGTATGCCGCCGAGCTCTCACCCACCGGCGCGGTGATGGGAATCGACTTTACGGTGAAGAGGAACTTCTCCGAAGCAAGCCATGACACGGGAGCGATGCGGGCGTCGGCACTCCCCTCGTCCAGGGGAGGATTCAACGTCTCCCAGAACGTTTCGCAGAGCGCGGCGATCAAACGCAAGCCGTGCGACAGGCCTGCAAATGCATAGAGCCGCGCCCACGCCTCGGTCAGCCACGCGGCGAGTTGAAGATCCTTGCTCTGTGTAGCCACCGCTTCGGAGGCCCGCGCTGCCACGCCCGGCCAGTCAGCGCGTTTCAGCTCCCGCTGCCAGATCCCCTGCGGCAGCATCGCATCGTCTTCTTCGCGCATCCGCTTGATGTCGTCGTAAACGGCATCGAAGCGCAGCGAGTCGCCGGATGGATTCTGAGCGGAGACCGGCGCGAGCAGCGACTCGATCTCCGGCAGCGGGAAGGGCAGCGACGCGGTGCGGGCGGTCATTGCGTCGCCTCCGCGAGCGATTTGCTCTCCAGTTTCGGGGCGATGCGCGGGAAGTGCGGCACGTCGATCGGCTGTGTCGTTCCCGGCGCGAGAACGGCCAGACGCATGAAAACCTGGGTCGGCACATTGCCCGGCGAACCGCCCGCCACCGGCTTCGTGAACACACGGAATCCGAGGGTCACCTGTTCTTCGTCGTCGTAGCGCGGCAGCACTTCAGGCGGCGCCGCGTTCTCGGCCAGCGCTGTCAGCAACGACCAGCGGTTGTTGTATTCGTAGACGACGGTGCGGTCGCGCACGGAGGCGCCGCGAGCAAGGGACGAAGGTACGGGCACGCGTGGCGCGTCGTTGGCCCAGCGCAGCGTGAGGCGAACTTCTTTTCCGACGCTCCAGCGCAACATTGGTTTCTTGTCGCGATTCGTGACCGTCTCGTCCCCCACGCCCAGGGACCAGCCGATGATCTGGTCGGCATCGACCTCCTGCTGCCGCGCGGTGCGGAACGACGCCTCGATGTCGAAGGCCGGCTCGAGATCAGGCTTCTGTGCGTCGAGAAACGGCGCGAAGAAAGCACGCACAGAGCTCATCTCATCGAGGAACTGGTGCACTTGCGCGAAACCTGGATCGCCCTCGGCGATCTTCGAGATGATGACCGGCTTCGCCGCATCGAACTTGCGAAAGAAGGCGCGCACATCGGCGGGATCGGCCTCTAATGCGCCGTTGTGCAACGCTGATTCGGAGAACGGGTACCGGCCGGCGAGCCGCTGATTGAAATAGCTCGACAGCTCGGCATAGCGGGCCGACGCATTGAGCGACGCCATCTCGTAGCAGCGGCGCGACAACTCGCCCGAGAGCTGCTGCAAGGTGTGCGCGAAGTAACGCGTGCTCCCGCGTATGTCGGACGGTGGCGCTGCCGGCGCGCAATCGGCTGGGGCGACCTTCGCCATGCGCACGTTGACGTAATCCTCGAGCGCGGCGACCGCGTTCCCCGGCTTCTTCGCGTCGTAGTCGCGAAGGTCGTCGAGGATGCCCTGCCACTGAAGAGCGAGGGGCCGGACGTCTGATCGGTCGATGGTTCCGGCGCGCGTAAACCACGCCAGAAGCGGCTGAGCGTCGTTGCGCGCGAGAAGTGCGATGCGCGTGCGGGTGGTCTCAGTGTACGCGGCGAGGTCCGCCGCATCTTTGGCGCCCCATGCACGAGGTGACGGTGGCGCCGTCCCATCCCACCAGGAGAATCCGCCGAGACGTGGCCGGTATGGCTGCTCGGCCTCGAGCAGATCGTTGACGCCCCGGAGCAGACGGAGAGCCTCGATGGTCATGACGTTCGCCACCTTGCGGCGCGAGTCGGTCGACCCGAGGTGCGAGAAACCTTCGAGCACGCGGTTCAACACCTCAGTGTCGTTACCGAATGCGGCGATGTCGCTGCGGACCTGCTCTTCGAGCATCGTCGGCCCGTTCGCGGGGGGAACCGGGACATAGTCGGCCGCGCCGGCGAGAAGATCTTCCATGTCCGCGCGGGCGCGTTCGCGCGCCACCTGATCGATGGAGACGCGCAAGTCGGGAGGGAAAAGGGTAAGGCTTTTCTCGCGGAAGCGGTCGTACGCTTGCGCCACCGCCAGCACCTGATCGAGCTGTGCGCCGTTCCACGTCAGCCGGGCAGATCGCGACGGATTCGCGTACAGCTGGCGTCCCAGTGAATTGGCGGCGACGAAGCGCTGCCCCACGAAACTGTCGATGGCGTGCTCGAGAACGAGGGAGTCTTCCGAGAGCCGCATCTGCGGTTCTCCGTCGTGCAGGGCGAGGAACGATCCGGTGAGTGGTGAGCCCGCCGCGGCAAGCGTGGAGCGGAACGCCTTCCAACCCGAGAACCCCGCCCCCTGCACGCGGAGCGCGACATCGGGACCGAGGAACTTGGAGCGCTCGATGTCCGGAACGACGGTGTTGAAGGGCACGCCGAGGTTGAAGTCGGAGCCGGACCGGAACGCCCATTCGAGCTCGGGGCCGGAGAGAGCGCCATCGATCGAATGCAGCCTGCGCGCAATCTCTCCCACCCGCACCGTATCGCTGCCGGTCGGCTGCCGCCAGGCATTGGCATCGAGCGCAGCGGCGAGCTGCTGCAGCCGCGCCGCGAACGGATTGCGGCGATAGAGCGCGGCATAGAGGTTCGACGTCAAGGTCTCCACGACGCTGCGCGCTCTAGGCACATACATCTCGCGATCGAAGGTTCGATAGTCGGCAGCCTTGAGTGCCCTCTGATACAGCTCGCCCTGTTTGTAAAAGCTGGCTGGTAATGTCTGGTCGATTCCGTAGTGCACGATCTCACCGAGATCGTTCAGATCGCCCGTTCCCGCTTTCGCCAGCCGGTTGAATATGGTGACGTGCTCGTCGAGCTGTTTGAGTTGGTCGACGAAACGTTTCAGGTCGAGAAACTCCGGCATGCGGTCGACCGCAACGATCGGCTGCGCCGCCAGCAACTCCGTTTCGTTGGCACCCGAAGGGACGCCCGTCGTCGCCGCCTGCACAGGTTCGATTCGATACACGCTGTTGCTGAGAAGCGCGTCCGCTTTCTTCTTCAACCCATGATCGACCGCGTGAAAAATAACCTGATTGAACGCAATGCCGATCGCGCTCTCGAGGCGATCGTCGAATGAACTGAACCACGAGGTCGGAACGACGATCAACCGGTAGCGGCGAAAATCGATGGCCGCCATTTTGTCGAGCAAATTCATGGCCGAGACGGCCAGCTCGCTCTCGACTTTGGCATCGCTGTCCGTCTGACGGCGCATCCTCTGGGCCGCATTCTGCAGGAACGGTTTCAGGATGGCGTTCTTGTGGTTGAGACTGAGATACGCCCACGTCAGCGCTCCGGCGCACATGAGCAGTGAGGCCACCACAGCGGCCTGCACGATGCGTACGCTGCGGTTGCGCGCCATTACCGTGCGCGCTGTTGGCGCGGCGAGCCCGGCCTCTTCAAAGATCTTCTTCTCGAACAGGTCCGCGAGAAATGCCACCTTGCCGGCGGGCTTCGCCTCCGGCATCGGACCCAGCCCTTCCCGGCCGCAGAAGTAAAGACCGCGGAAGACCAACGAGCCGTGGTACGCGCTTGCCTTGAGGAGATTGTCGAGGCAGACACGGACCGGCTTCGCAAGCGAGGCGATTGACGGCGGAAGGCGAAGCAGCCAGTCAGCCTCCGTCGTTCCCGCGGCGAAGACTTCCATCTGCACGTCCGCAACCCGCCGGTCGATTGCCGTGAACGCTTCGTCGACCCATACGCCGCGATATGCCGCATCGACGCTGTAAGGGCTCGACCAGCCGAGCATTTCGCGCCGTGCACTTTCCGGGAAGCTGGAACAGAGGCTACCGAATCCGGTCAGCCGCTCGCTTCCCGTGACAATGACATACACCGGAAGCCGGAATCCGAGCTGCTGCTGCGTTTCCCACAGCCTGCGGAAGATCTGTCCCGCGGACGCGGCAAGGTCCGCTCGCTTGATCTCGTTCGCGCTCCCTTCGAGCAGCTCCCGGCAGGGAAAGGCTACGATCACGCCATCCGCCGGGCGCTTGGGCCTCAGCTCGCGCAAATGACGCAGCGCGCTGTCCCACTGGTCGCTGTCGGAGCCCACCAGATCGAGCACCACGCCACGATTGAAGAACCAGAATCCGCGCCCATTGCCGATGTTCATTCCGGCCTCGGCGGCATCACCCCACGGAAGATCGAGTCCAGCGCTCGAGAGAAGATCTGCGTCACGCGACTGCTCGGCACCAATCAGAAGGTAGAGCGGTACCTGGTGACGATTGTGATCGGCGACCCGGTCAAAGGTCTTCGCCGCTCGCCGAAACGCCTCGGGCAGCGAGACGACCAACTCCTCTTCGGCCGGCGCTTCGGACGCGCCGCCAGGCGCCTCTTCCGGCTCGCCGGCGTCCGCGAACGTCGACACCCTCGCCGACCGGCGCAGCACGATCACGAGCAGGATGACGATGATCAGCGCGAGCAGAAGCACCGCCGCGAGCGCATACGGCCAGTAGGTGGGAAGCTCGGTCATTGCCCGCCTCCCGCCGGCGTGGTGCCGGTGATGTCGTTGACGATCGGCTCGATCTCCGCGAGCGCGTTCTGCCAGAGCAGATGCGTACCGGCGAGCCAGACGACGATGATCAGCGCGAGCGCCCACAGCCACGGCCTCAGATACGGCAGCTCAGAAATGTTCCCTTCGTCGAGCGTGGCAGCGTAGGTCTGCGGCATCACGCGCTCGCCGCCATGCACCACCTGCGGATCGTGGGCATAGATGAAGCGGAAGAGCCGCAGCCTGTATCCCTGAATGACTTCGTCGCTCTCGGGACGGCCGCGGTATCTGCCCTGGAAACCGAGGGCGAGAACCATCAGGTAGATGCGCGCCAGCTCGCCGTACAACGCGTCGCGGTCGCTCAGCAGTTGGTCGATCCGCGTGAACAGCTCCTCGCCCGCGCGATGCGAACCGAACAGCTTCGCCTCGAGCAGATGTTCGCGCCACGCATCGCGTCCCGGCCAGTCAAGGTTGATGAAAATCTCATCCGCCAGCGCCGCCATCGCGTACTGCGCGCGCCGGTAAAGCTCGAGACCGAAGTCGCCCCCCTCCCGGCCGGCGTCGAGCGACTGGCGCTCGAGCAGTCCGACCAGTTTGCGCCAGACGCCGCTCGGAGACTCGCGTGGTTCCGCCGCTGGCGCGCTGGTGGTTCCTTCATTCTGAAACACCCACGAGCCCTCCACCACCCGTCCCCGAAGCCTGAGAACTTCTGAATGGAACTGCTGGAACTTGTCGATGAGAAACATGGGGATCACATACGGTTTCGGACGAAAAGGACGATCGATTCGGGACGGAGCTGCGCTTCAGTAGCTGGATTGATGATCACCAGGTCTTCGCCTGGAATGATGAATTGCGCATCGATGGGCAATGAATAAAGCGACATCCCCCGCGGCGGTACGAGGTCCGTGTCGGTATCGACGCGTTTCCGCCGCAGCCCCATCACGCGGTGATCCCGCAGCGAGGCGATCTTCGAGGCACAGGCGATGACGCTCGACGCCACCCACCCGGCCATGTCCTGGTCGGAGACGCCCGAAGGTGCCTGTACTCCGAGGATCAGCGAGCGCGTGCTCCAATCAGGATCAAACAGGAGCCGGTACTCATCACCCTCACGGTTGAACAGGTACCGCGTGTAGGCCTCATGAACTCCTTCCGAAACAGCGCGGTCGATGAAGGCGTGTGCCTGACCAAACGTCGCCTGAATGTTGTTGTGGTCGTAGGGTTCGAGAACCGGTGGGACAAGCGAGCGCCCCAAACCTGCGACATGGCCTACCAGCGAACAGAGCGCCACGTAGAGCGGAAAGGGGTGCGAGACTCCGGTACGCAGCACCGCCTCGAATGCGGGCAACTCGCCGGCAAGGCAATGCACGAAGAGTTTTGTGTCGAGGAGTTGCGCGGCGCTGGCAGCCATCGAAGGAGCACGTACTTGATCGGCGAGAAAACTCGCCTTCTCGCGCAACCGCGCAGCGATGGAAAGACAGAGCTGGTAGGTGGCCGATCCCGGTCCGACGCGGAGCCACGGCGGCTCGAACTCGGTGCGCGTGAACACTTCGTTTCGATAGGCTACCTCGGTCAATGGGAACCCGACGTACTTCGGCGGCAGGTCATCCGCGACGACCAGTGCCAGCTTCGGCTTGAGCACCGGCATCGGCAGCTCACCCTCGCCGGTATTCTCGTCCGCCACGGGGCCGGCCTCGATCGACCCATAGCGCTCCGTGAATGCGAGCCCGCGTCCGCGCGCTGTCACGGCAAGATGCACCATCACCGGACGCTGTTTCATCTCATCAGCGCGCGATGTGAGATCGACGGTCAGATCCGGTACTTCTCCGGCAGTGTGCGAGATCACGAGACCATCCGGCAACACCGCTTCCATCTCGACGATGCGCAGGATGCCGTCAACCAGCAGCACGCGGTCGATCTCCAGATGCCGCACGCCCCAATGGAAGGGTGAGATGGCTGCGGCGTGGTATTGCAGCAGACTCTCGTGCCGTAGCGAGAGCCACTGGAAATGCTGCGGAGCCAGTAGCATCCCTTCGTGCCACTGGATTGCTCCCGGCAACTCGCGCGCAGTGGTTTGTGCGCGGCCTTTGCGCCGCTCGCGAGCGCTCATGGCTTCGCCTCCACTTTGAGATCCGTCTCACCGAGGGTGACGATGGACGGCTGCTGCGGCGGGACGATTGCCCGATGTTCGCCCGCGGAGTGGTAATCGGCAAAGATGACCACCTTCCGCGCGCCGATCTTGTAGGTAAGGGTCAGCGGCGCAACCGGCTGGCCGGGAACCCACTCGCGTGCCTCCACGACCAACTCCTGCGGGTGATCGGCAAGGAATCGGCTCTTCTTGCTGAACCACTCCGCAGCCGAAACCTTGGAGATCTCGTCGAGCAACTTCTGGTCGTAAACCACGACGAAATCTACGGCGATGGCACTGTCGTCATTCGCGCCCGGTTCCACGGTCACCCTGAGCGGAAGTTGTCCGCCAAACGCCGACCGGACTTTCCCCGCCGCGGAGCACGTCGCGCAAAGCATGAGCAGCACCGCGCCCGCAAGAGAGATCTTGCAGAACTTGACGATGCCAATCGCCTGGATGCGATGACATTTCCCGCCGCGGGAGTCATTTTTCATGGTGGGGTAAAAGGGCTCTGAAAGTTACTACACTTGGAGTTTCGATGGAATGATTTTCACTGCTTGGGTCTGCTTTTCAGTTTGTCGGCAGGGCATGGGCCGTCGCAACTCGCGCCACCACACCCGCGATCGGAAGCCTTCCCTATGGCAGGCGGCCTTGCGGCTGGCAGCGGCCGGCAACATGCCGCCGCTTCCAGGTTGTCGTATCCCGAGTCCGGCCGGACCTCGGGTGCCTCACGGGTGGCAGGAGGAGCGCAGCTCGACTCCCGCAGGGACGCGATGGCCGGCACTCAAGCACGATCGCGTCCATTGGCCGCCGGGGCCGGTCCACTGCGACCAAAAAGCCCCTAACCCGCATTTCACACATTTCTGCGACTCCTTCCCATCGAGCGCCTTCTCCCCCCGCGCTTTTTGGGGGGGGAGAAGGTGGGGGTTAGGGTTGTGGGGGGCGTCGAATGATGTGCCAT
>Ga0307470_10000067_pt1 | contig 72662 bp, 67 predicted proteins | sample atmos_gasesAM3C__FD_204565 | JGI IMG/M metagenome (GOLD analysis project Ga0307470, IMG submission 204565) | Hardwood forest soil microbial communities from Morgan-Monroe State Forest, Indiana, United States - atmos_gasesAM3C_05 | ecosystem: Environmental > Terrestrial > Soil > Temperate forest... | reverse complement strand
GAGGACGAGACGGAGTGCCCCGCCACGATCATTTCGACCGGACCAAGGCGCGAAGAAACAATCGTGCGATAGGAGTGCGTGCGTCTCGCACGCGGCCAGCGGGGCGTCCTCGCCCCGGTGGTTGATGTCGCGATGCATGAACGCCAACTGAATTCGCATCCCGGCGCACTCGGGCGACACGCGCGCGCTGTTGGTCGCGACCTGCTCGACCATCACCCGTTCGTTCCCCGCGAAACCCAGCACCCGGGCGAGACGCCCGGCTGCCCGCGTGCGAGACGCACGCACTCCTGGCCTACAATTCGGGGATGCCGACTGTTGCTCCGCCCGTCCGCCCTGTCACGCTTGACGAAATCTACGCCGCCCGCGAACGGATTCGCGGCGTCATCACGCGGACACCATTGATCAAGTTGCGGCATGACACGGCGGCGCCGGAGATCTGGCTCAAGCTCGACAATCTTCAGCCGATCAATGCGTTCAAGATTCGGGGCGCGGCGAATGCGGTGGCGATGCTGACACCCGAGGAGCGGGCGAAGGGCGTGTGGACGATCAGCGCCGGAAATGCGGGTCAAGGTGTGGCATTTGCTGCGCGCGAGTACGGCATTCCCTGCTCGGTGATGGCGATCGAGACGGCTCCCGAGACCAAGATCGAGCGGATGCGCAACCTCGGCGCGCGCATCGTCAAGGCACCGTTCGACGCCTGTTGGAAGGCGATGGAAGAACGGCGATTCGAGGGGATGGAAGGCTCGTTCGTGCATCCGTTCGACGATCACAACTTCATCGCCGGCAATGCTTCGCTGGGGCTGGAGATCCTCGAGGATCTTCCGACTGTGCGTACTGTCATCGCGGCGATCGGCGGGGGCGGACTCGTCTCCGGAATTGGTAGCGCCATCCGCCAACTGGCTCCGACGGTCAAGATCCTCGGCGCCGAACCGGAGACTGCCGCGCCGGGTGCGCGTTCATTCGAGAAGGCATCGGCGCAGCAATTCGAGGAGTGGCAACCGTCCTTCGTCGATGGCGCGGGCGGCAAGAGCATGTTTCCGCGGATGTGGGAACGGATGCAGGGCATCGTCGATGGCTCGATCGTCGTCACGCTTGACGAAACCAAGCGCGCCATGCGCATGGTCGCCGAGAAGGTTCGCGTCATCGCAGAAGGGGCGGGCGCGCTTGCCGTGGCCGCAGCGCTCAGCGGAAAAGCGGGCGAAGGCCCGATCGTCGCGGTCATCTCAGGCGGCAATATCGATCTGAAGAAATTCGCCGAGTTGATCGGCGCAGCTTAGCTCTTGCCGAGGAGCTTCTTCTTTCGCCGATCGACCTTGAAGTTGTGCCGCGCCTCGGCTTCCTCAATTGAGTGCGACTCGGTGATCTTCTCGGTGCGTTTCGCCATCTCCGCGAGGCGTTGATAGTGAATGCGCAGGATCTTCAGTTCTTCCTCTGACAGATCTTCGACGGAGATCAGCCGGTTGCTTGCTCCCTCCAACGCGGCCACGATCTCGTCGAGTTTGAGTTGCACGGCCAAAGCGTCGCGGTTCTGCGCGCGCTGAATCAGGAAGACCATCAGGAACGTGACGATCGTCGTGCCGGTGTTGATGACCAGTTGCCACGTATCGGAAAAGTGAAAGAGCGGACCGGTGACGATCCAGATGAGAACGATTGCTGCCGCGGTGACGAACGCCGGCGTCGAGCCGGTCCAGGCGGTTGCTGCGCTGGCGAAGCGGGAGAGGGGATTGCGGTGAGCGTGCTGTCTTCGGTCGGCCATGGTTTCACTGCCGAGCCTGTTCACGCGCGGTGCCAACGCCGTTTAGAATGCGCCGCCATGGTCCGCCACCTTTTTCGATGTGTTGCGATCCTTCTCTGTTCGCTGCCTGCGCTCGCTGCCACGAATCCCCGCGATTTCAACATCTACCTCGGCGACGCCAGCAGCGAGACGAACCGCCACGGCCAGTCCCGCTTCCGCACGATCAGCTTCGAGTTGACGACCGGACCTCACTTTTTTAAACGCTACGCCGAGCGCTGGCTGCCGAATGCCCGTGTCGGTGTCGACATCGATTACGCCGACGTCCGCCAGCCGCGTAGTTGGTTCGGTCACACGTACGGTGATCCTGACGATTCCGTACGCGCCGAGTGGGCGCACTTCTTCGTGCGCCAGTACTGGAACACCTCGTCCAATCTGATTCGGCCCTACGCCGACCTCGGTACAGGACCGATGTGGTCGAACAGGCGCATTCCGGCAGCGACGTCGAAACTCAATGCCAACTCGCAACTTGGACTTGGGGTCGTCCTCTTTCCCAATGCCCGAGTCCCTGTCTACGCCGGCTATCGCTTCTTCCACATCTCAAACGGTGGTCTGACCGGTCGCAACCCCGGTCTCAATGTGAACGGTTTCTTCATCGGGACGAGTTTGCGGCGGCGCTGAGCGACGTTGCCGGCGCGCGAGGGTTGAGTTGGGCGAGAGGATTCGAGAAAAGACCGATCATTAAATTACAACTCTCCCAATTACAACTCTCCAATCGAGCCCCTTCTCCCCATCGCTTCTCAGATGGGGAGAAGGTGGCCGAAGGCCGGATGAGGGGCCACAATCGAATGCCCCTACTTCACCTTCGCCAATGGTTGATACGTTGCCGGCGCCATCGGATAGTCGTGGCGGTCGGCCATCTGCGCGATTGGCGTGTTCATGATGGGGATGCGCTGGCCGGCGATGGTCACGAACTTTCCGCTCGGCACTTCTTTTTCGATCTGCATTGCCATCCGCACCTTCACGCTTTTCGGATCGAGAAGGACGACCGATCCTTTCTTCAGGAGCATCGACGGCACGAAGACGTCGGCGTTGCCGGGGACGCCGGCGAGCACGAGGTGGGCGGCGGGGGCGTTCGGGGCGGTGAAGGTGATCGTCACGTTTCCGGGCGGCACGTCGAGCAGGAGAAATGCGCCCGTCTCGGCGACGCCTCCCGAGACATAGGGCGCGTTCTCGACCCAGACATTCGTATCGTGGAAGAGACTCGCTTTGCGCGCGGACTCCGTCTCGATCGTGTGGTAGGCCGCCGCGTTCTCGCCGGCATCGACGTCGGTGATCCAGCCACGGACGCTGATCGGCTCCTTGGCGACGTGTGGGCCCGATTTCGTCGCGGAATCACAGGTGATGGTGAGGAGCGCGAGAAAGAAAACGACGCATCGTTTTATGTTCACTACAAAAGCATAGACTGAGATCCTTGGATCGTCTCGCTCTGCTGCAAAACGCGAAACGCGTTGGGTATGTTTTTTCGGGCGGCTCCTCGCGATGTGCCTTTCAGATCGGCGTCATCGAAGCGCTCGCCGAGCTCGGTGTAGTACCCGCGCTGGCGATCGGCGTCTCGGCCGGCGCCTGGAACGCAGCAATGGTCGCGGCGCGGTCCGAGAAGCGCATCCGCTACTACTGGCGCTCCTTCATGCGCATGCCGCACATCGACCTGCGCAACCTCCTCGTCGATCATTCGCCGTGGCGTTTCCGGCGTTTGCATGAGCGAACCTTCGGCCGGTTCATGGGCCGCGATCGATTCAAACAACCGGATGCGCTGCCGTTGCTCGTTTCGGTGACGCGTTTCCGCGACGGCGCCAACGTCATCTTCGATGCGCGCGACGTCGACGATCCGCTCCAGCTCCTCCTGGCCACGAACTACTTTCCGCCGTTCTACACCCACCGGCCGCGCATTGCCGGCGAGGCCTACGGCGACGGTGGCCTCTCCGACAACGCGCCGTACGAGAAAGCGTTGGAGCTGGGATGCGATGCCGTCGTCGTCGTGACTCAGAAAGGCGAATCGGAGGGTGGCCTCTTCAAAGCGAAAGGCGACTACGACCACGTGGTCACCGATCCGCGCGTCGTCGTCATCCGCCCGCGCCACCGCCTTCCCTTCCGATTCACCGAACGCCGCTGGCACGTCCTGGATGTTCTGGCGCGGATCGGCTACCTGCGCACGCGCGAAGTCCTGCTCGGCGAAGCGCATGAAGAAACGAATGTGCGCGCCGAGGGGGAAGCTCCCAGCGCCAGAGCGCGGCGAATCCTCCGTGCGATAATCCGTCACCCCGTATGACTCGTGCCCTCTCTCTGATCTCAATCGCTCTCGCCTCCGCGCTTTTCCTTCTCGCGCAAGCTCCTCCTGCCGCGGCGCCACCGAATCCGGCTAATCAGGCCACTGTGCGTGCAGCGAATGGCGATCACAAAGTCACCATCGCGCAGCAGAACGGTCAGACCTACTTTGCCGCGGATGAGGTCATCGCTGCGCTGGGCGGGACCCTGACTCACGAAGGGAACGGCTTCAAGGCAGCGCTCAACAACTCGGTGGCGGCATTCGGGACCGACAGCCGTTTCGCCGTCGTCAAGGACGATCTGATCGAGATGCCCGTTCCGCCGGTGACGATCGACAACCGTCCATTCGTTCCGTGGCAGTTCTTCCAGGGCTTCCTGCTTCGCTCCTCGGCACTTGATGCAACGTGGGATCCGGCCGCGCGTCTGCTGCAGATTCATCCCGCGCAGACAACGGCCGTCGGAATTCAGGTCTCCGTCGCCAACGTACAGGGAATCTCGAAGCTCGTGCTGACGCTCACCGGGTCGGCGGAATACGCCATCGTCAAAGAGCCGGGCGCGTACACGGTGCGATTCAAGAGTGCCATCAAGGCGCCGTACGTCGAGCAAACGCACGAAGATCCGTACGTCGCGAAGACTTCGTTCATCGGCAACGACCTTCGCATCCAGCTCACCGCCCCCGACGTCGTCGGCGATGCTTACCGGCTCGAGAACCCGTTCCGTATCGTCCTCGACCTTCGCAAGGGGGCGGCAGCCGCCCCAGGCACGCCGCAGCCCGTCATGTCGTCGCGGCCGGTCGAGTCGCCCGGGATCCATACGATCGTCATCGATCCCGGCCACGGCGGGAAAGAGGTTGGCGCGATCGGGCCCGGCGGCCTGATGGAGAAGGACGCCACGCTCGCCGTTTGCAGGCTGCTGGCTGCTTCGCTCGAAGCCAGGTTGAAAACGCGCGTGGTTCTGACGCGCAATGACGACTCGGTCGTGCCGCTCGATCAGCGCACGGCCATCGCCAACCAGTACCACGCCGACCTCTTCCTCTCGGTCCACATGAACGCCGCCATCGTGAAAGGCGCGCACGGAGCTGAGACCTACTTCCTTTCGCTCGATGCCTCGGACAAGCTCGCCGAGAAGGCGGCCGAGGTCGAAAACAACGCGGCGAAGAACGCGGCAGCGCCTGCCTCGTCGAGCGATTTGAAACTCATCCTCTGGGATCTCGCCCAGCAGGAGTACCTCAACGAATCGAGCCGCCTCGCGCAGGCCGTGCAGGAAGAGATGAACCGCATCACCGGCATCCAGAGCCGAGGGGTGAAGCAGGCGCCGTTCAAGGTGCTCGTTGGCGCGACGATGCCGGCCGCGCTGGTCGAGGTTGCGTTCATCACGAACCCCGATGAAGAGGCGAAGATCAAGTCGGACGCGTTCCAGAAAACGGTCGTCGAGGCTCTGACGACCGCCGTGGCGCGATACAAAGTCGACTACGAAACGCGGATCGGCGTCGCGCAGGCGCCGCTGGCACCAGCCGCACCGACCACAACGGCTCCTCCGCTACCTGGCTCGATGGCGCCGACCGCCACCGTGCCCTCGACAACAACAGGCCCGAAACCGACGACGAGGACGGGAACGTAGTGCGCCGATCGATTGCAATCCTGATTGCGATTCTCGCCGTCGTCAGCGGATGCAGGAAGCGGGAGTTAACGCAGAACCTCAACGTCGAAAATAAAGTTGAAGTCCGTCCCGTGACCTTGTTTTTCGAAGGCCCCGACATGCTTCTCGTGCGCGAAATGCGCAATCTTCCTCTTGCGGAGAATCCGGCGGCAGCGTTGCCGGTCGTAGCCCGCGAGCTTCTCAAAGGATCAGCCAACGCTGGCGTACCGCACATTTTTCCGCGCGACACCATCGTGCGCGCCGCCTTCCTTCTCCCCGACGGCACCGCCTTCGTCGACCTCGGCGGCCCGACGCTGACCCAGGGCTGGGCAACGGGCAGCCACGAAGAGCTCATGGCCGTCTACTCCGTCGTGCAGACGATCACAACTGATTTTCCTGAAGCGAAGCGCGTACGCATCCTCATCAACGGAGAGCCTGCGGAAACACTCGCCGGTCACGTGAACCTCGAGCACGCGCTGACGCCGATGCCGGTATTCGTGGCGAAGTAGGCAATCGTCACGCTCGGTCCGGATACGTTCCCTTCAATTGCGGCGGCATCTTCGCGTCCATCCCCAGCGATGCTTCGAGCTCGACGGCATTCACGATCGCCTGGCCGCGGAAGTGATTGTTCGTGATGACGTAGGTCTCTTTGGTGTCGGACATCCGGTGAATTCGATCGACCCACGGCGTCAGCTCTTCGTTGGAGTAGAGATAGTTGTAGCGCTCCCACGACTCGCCGTGCGCAAACCATTTTTCGAAGTTGCGGCCGTGAAGACGCACATATCCAACGGGTCCCGTCAGCGTGTCTGACGGTTTGACCGAATCGTGAAAGAGCGGCTGATCGATGTTCACCCACGAGACCTTGCGCTCGTCGAGAAACTGCATGAAGTCGTCATTCTGAAACGTGGAGTGGCGCACCTCGAGCGATAGCGGGTAGCCGTCGAAGCCATCGAACAGACGCTCCAACTGGCCGCGGCTCTCCTCGCTGTTCCGGAAGCTCCACGGGTACTGGATCAACACCGCGCCGAGGCGGTTGGATTCGGCGAGAGGGTCGAGGTAATCGCGGAAGGCTTTGACGTCGTTTTCGGTGAACCCCGCGGCGTCATGCGTGAAGCCGCGAAAGATCTTCGTCGTGAACTTGAATGCCGGATTGGCGGCCACGCGGCGCACCCACGACTTCGCGTGCGAGGGCGGCGGGATTCGGTAGAAGGGCGAATTGATCTCGATCGTGTCGAAGAACGAGGCCAGGTAGGCGAGGGGATCGAACTTCGATCCGTGCGGTGGATAGACGATTCCCTCCCAATCGGAGTAGCTCCATCCAGCGGGCCCGACGCGGATCTGATGTTCCATGATTGACGGTCAAATTGATGGTCAATACGTTGACGAACTTATTTTGAGCAACTCGTAATTCGTTGCCTGTGCTAGGTATCTATGCTAAAACGCGAGCCAACGAACTCAGCGAAAGAACCAAACCTCAGGACTGCGGCAAAGCGTTCCCGGGGTACCGCTGTATTCGCTACCGAAGGGAGGCTGGTCGACCTAACCGATTCGCTTGTGCAACACAAAAGCGGGGAGAAGGTCGCGGCACCCCGCACACATTCTGCGCTGCGGCACCACCATCTGATCGTAGATTCAAAGGAACAATTTTAGGAGATCAAGGTTCATGGATACATTCAACGATAAGTCTCTCAACTGCGCGGACTGTGGACAGGAGTTTGTGTTCAGCAAAAACGAACAGGCGTTCTATTCAGAGCGCGGCTTCACGAACGAGCCGAAGCGCTGCAAGAACTGCCGCGACAAACGGAAGACGGCGCGCGACGGAAACGGCGGCGGCGGTGGCCGTGACCGCCAGATGGTGAGTGTGACATGCGATAGCTGCGGAGTCGGTACGGAAGTGCCGTTCACGCCGGTCAGCGGCAAGCCCGTGTACTGCCGCGATTGCTACAACCAGCGCCGCACAGGCGCCCGCTCGTCGAGCTGGGCGTAAGTTTTTTCAGATCGATCAATACGACGGCGGGCTCTCGGGCCCGCCGTTTTGTTTGCGCGCGTAGCGTATTCGTCGCCGTCTCCAGCCCGTTCCGCTCTGGTTCACCTGCTAGGATTCAGCCATGAGACAGAACGCGGGTGTAGCTCTGTTGTGTTCTTTGATCGTTGTCGCAACCGCCGGACCTGCTTTCGCTGCCTCGACCTCGACCGCCGAAGAGCGGAAGTGGGCAATCGAGACAACGCATTGGCTCGAAGAACACCCTCTTTCCCCGGACGCTAAACCCCGCGCGGCCGAGCTGCTGAAGTGGTGGATCGCCGTTCCTGATCTGACGTTGAGCGCATGCCCGCTGCTGCTCGACGTGAAAAACAAGAAGATTGGTCCCACGGTCGCAACTCAGGCGATGCTCTCGGCCGGTGCGTTCATCATTGAACATCCGAATGCTTCGCGCGCTGAGCAGGTTCAGGCAGGGGTTGAGGGTGCTTTGCGCGCGTATGAGAATGCTGTGAAGAGTGATGAGAAGATGCGTGACCGGTTTCTCGACGAGCTCGTTGCCTCGCTGGCAGCGGGCAAACTGAAGGAAGCCTACCTTGATGGGGCAGTGAAGCACTGCGCGGAATCAGGGAAGTAGCGGCTCACTGTCGCGAACCAACCTCGGCGCGCGAGCTCGATGCCTTGCAACCCGCAACCTCGCATACAATCCCGCGCGCTTGAGCCGGCCTCTTCTGAAACCCGTCCGCAACATCCTCGATCTCGTCGGCAACACGCCGATGCTCCAGCTCATGAACATCCCGGGCGCCGGTATGGCGGACCTCTTCGTGAAGCTCGAGTTCCTCAGCCCCGGCTTTTCCGTCAAGGACCGCATCGGCGTCGGGATGATCGAGCGCGCCGCGCGGGACGGGAAGCTCGCAAAGGGCGGCACGATTATCGAGCCGACGGCCGGCAACACCGGCATCGCGCTGGCGCTGGCCGGTACGCGCATGGGCTATCGCGTCATCCTCTGCGTCCCCGAAAACTTCTCGCTCGAAAAGCGCGAGGTGATGAAGGCGCTCGGCGGCGAAGTCGTGCTGACGCCGAAGGATGACGGGATGAAAGGTGCCATCGCGAAGGCTGAAGAATTGTCGCGGTCCATCCCCGATTCCTACGTGCCGCAGCAGTTCACGAATCACTACAACAGCGACGCGCACTACGCGACGACTGGTCCTGAGATCTGGGAGCAGATGGAAGGACGCGTCGATGGCTGGCTTGCCGGAGCCGGCACCGGCGGCACGTTCAGCGGCGTGGCGAGATATCTCAAGGAGCGCAATCCGAAGTGCTGGTGCGTCGTCGTCGAGCCGCAGGGATCGATTCTCAAAGGCGGTGAGGCCGGGCCGCACGAAGTCGAAGGCATCGGCGCCTCCTCATTCATTCCGCCGGTTCTCGACATGTCGCTGGCCGATGACGTGATCCAGATCTACGATGATCCCGCGTTCGTCATGGTGCGGCGCCTCGCTGCCGAGGAGGGCGTGCTGGGGGCATCGTCAGCGGGAGCGAACGTCGCGGCCGCGCTGCAGGTTGCCGAAAAGCTCGGCCCCGGCAAGCGCATCGTCACGATCATTCCTGATGCTTCGGAGCGCTACATGTCGAAGGGCATCTACACGAAGTGGGCGAAGGCGGGAATGAAGGCGGAAGGATGAACGATGAAGGATGAACGATGAACACGGGCCTGCGCTAGCAGCGTTCATCCTTCATCCTTCCTAGTTCATCCTTTCAAGGAGTCCCATGGCCTTCTCCACTGATTGCATTCACGCCGGGCAGGAGCCGGAGCCGGTCACCGGCTCGGTCACCTATCCGATTTTCCAGACCTCGACCTATGTGCAGCCGGAGCTCGGAAAGAACAAAGGCTTCGAGTACGCGCGCACGAAGAATCCGACGCGCTCGGTGCTGGAGGCCAATCTCGCCGCGCTCGAGCGTGGCAAACACGCCCATTGCTTCGCCTCGGGCATGTCGGCGACAGACACGGTTTTCCGTCTGCTGAAGTCGGGCGACCACGTCGTCGCCGGCGAGAACATGTACGGCGGCTCGTACCGGCTCTTCAGCAAAGTCTGCGAGAAATTCGGTGTCCGCTTCACGTACGTCGACACGTCGAACGCCGAGAACGTCCGCGCGGCGTTGCAGCCGGAGACAAAGATCGTCTTTCTCGAAACGCCGACGAATCCGATGATGACGGTGACGGACATCGCGGCGTGCGCCGAGGTCGCGCATGCCGGTGGCGCGCTCGTGGTTGTCGACAACACCTTCTGCTCGCCGTACCTTCAGCGCCCGATCGAGCTTGGCGCCGACCTCGTCGTGCACTCGACGACGAAGTTTCTGAACGGCCACTCAGACTCGGTTGGCGGTGTGGTCATCTCAAACGACGACGCGATCGCCGAGCAGATCGGATTCCTGCAGAACGCGGTTGGCGCGATTCTCTCCCCGTTCGATTCATGGCTTGTCCTGCGCGGCGTGAAGACGCTGGCCGTCCGAATGAGGCAGCACGAAGAAAACGGAATGGCGATGGCGGAGTACATTTCGCAGCATCCGAAGGCGCTGAAGGTTTACTACCCGGGGCTTCCTGATCATCCGCAGCACGAGTTGGCGAAGCGGCAGATGCGCGGCTTCGGCTCGATGATCTCGTTCGACGTCGGTTCGCTCGCGAATGCCAAGAAGTTCCTCGACCGCGTTCGTCTCTGCTCGCTCGCCGAATCCCTCGGCGGCGTAGAGACACTGATCTCGCATCCGGAGACGATGACGCACGCCTCCGTCCCCCTCGACACCCGCACCCGCCTGGGCATCACTCCGGGCCTCGTGCGCATCTCGGTGGGGATCGAGGATGTCGAGGACCTGATCGCGGATGTGAAGAACGCGTTCGACGGCATTTGACCGACTGTATCTTCAGAGCGCAGAAGGGACGTCGGTCTGTGAGAAGTCCTTGCCCTTGAAGAGGAGAGACTCTCCGAGGACTCGCGCCAGCGCGTAGGCGAAGCAATCGCCGAAGTTCAGCGCGGCGGGGTGGCAGCCCTTTCCAAAACGGCTGAACGCAAGTCGCGCCATGTGGGCCTGCGCAGCATCGAACGCTACCAGGTTGATGCCCGACCGATCGACGAAGAGGTCCAGGTCACGAAGGCCTGCGGTTCCATAGCGGGACTCGATGATGATTGAAGCTTCGACGAAGCTTGCCGCCGACATGAGTCTGGAGTCGGCCGACTCAATGGCCTCGTTGAACGCGGCGCTCCGGCTCATCCTCAAGTATCGCGACAAGGGCGGAGGTGTCGATCACCATCAGACTGGTAACCCGCGTTGGTCGTATCCGAGGATCTCGTCTTCACTCCTGGCGTCGAGCACAGGGAGTTGAGAGCAGTGGCGGGCGATCTCGTCGAGCTCGTCTGCAAGCCGGCGACTGGACCGCTCGCGGCGCAATCGCTCAAGCCGGTCATGAAGAGACCGCGTGACTGCTTCCGTCTTGGATTCACCGGTCAGGCGGGAAACCTCCCCGGCAAGGCGCTCTGCCTCGGCGTTGCGAATATTGAGTGCCATGGTGCCTGTGTAGCTCCTCGTCTACACTGCAACAGCAACGAACCAGAGCGCGAAGAGATTCCGGTGAAGTCGTCGGCGCAGCCAGATTCGCAGAACTCGATGTCGGAACGAAGTCTCATACACTGATCGCGATGGAAGTCTCCGATGCTCTCCCCGGCGCGGATCTGATTCGCAAGGGACTGGCCGATCTGGCCGGCGGCGTGGAATCGGTCGAGTCGCTGCTCGTCCTCGTCGGCGCTCCTCGCCTGCGGCGCATCGGATTCGATGTGCCCGATGACACGCCATTTCTCCCCGAGGACCGGCTCTACGCGATGTTGTCGGAGGAGGTTTCCGACTCCGCGCACTCGCGCTACAACGCGCTGATCAGGAGGCTCGTCAGCTTCGAACGGGCGGCGGAACCTTTTTACCGTCTCTGAGCGCCTTACAATACGGCCCCCATGGCGCCCGCTCTTCCGTATCTGCTGCTCATCGCGGCGTATTTGATCGGGTCCATTCCGTTCAGTTTTCTCGTCGTCAAACTGGCCGCGGGCGCGGACATCCGGTACCACGGCAGCCGCAATGTGGGAGCGACGAATGTGGCGCGTACGTTCGGGAAAGTGCCTGGAGTCATCGCTCTTGCGCTGGACATCGCCAAGGGCTATGCCGCCGTCGCGCTTGCCGGTTGGATCGTTCAGCGCCCGGATTGGCCGCTGATCGCTGATGGAGCGCACCTATCGGCCCTCTATTCGACGTCGTTCTGGATCTCGATGGCGGCGCTCGTTGCCGTGCTCGCGCACATGTTCCCGCTCTGGCTGCGTTTTCATGGCGGCAAAGGAGTGGCTACGGCCACTGGTGCCTATCTGGCTCTCGATCCGCTCGTGGTCACGGCGGCCGTGCTGGTGTTTCTCATCGTGATTCTTGCGACGCGCTTCGTATCACTGGCGTCGATTCTCAGCGCTTCATCGGTTCCGATCTTTTTTCGATTCCTCGTTCACGCGCCGTTCTGGACGATCATCTTCAGCATTGTCATCGCCTTCGCCATCATCCTCAAGCATCACTCCAACATCGCCCGGCTGGCCGCGGGCACGGAGCGCAGGATGGGAAAGCGGGAGGAGTGATGAAGATCTCGATCATCGGCGCGGGCTCGTTCGGAACGGCGATGGCTGCCGTCGCTGCGAGCTGCGGCAACGACGTGGTGCTCTGGGCTCACGATCCAAGCGTCGCGACCGAGATCGAGCAGACGCGTCACAATCCGATCTACCTGCCGACGATCGCGCTCGATGCTCGCGTGCGTGCTACGAGCTCGCTTGCCGAGGCCGCCGCGTTCAGCGACATTCTCTTCATGATGGTGCCGAGCCACCACTTCCGAGGGGTGCTCGCGCAGATTCGGCCGCACCTGCAGGGCGAGGTATCGATCGTCAGCGGCACGAAGGGAATCGAGAACGACACGCTGATGCGGATGTCCGAGGTCACGGAGATCGAGTTGAAGGACGCGCTACGCGGCTTTGCCGTTCTGTCAGGACCGACTTTTGCCCTCGAAACGGCGCGCGGCGATCCAACGGCCGCGGTCGTGGCGTCGACCGACCTCGCGCTCGCGGAACAAGTGCAGCACGCGATGTCGTGTCCGACGTTTCGCCTTTACCACTCGAACGACGTCGCCGGTGTCGAGCTCGCCGGCTCGCTGAAGAACGTCATCGCTATCGCCGCCGGAGTGCTCGAAGGGCTCGGGCTGGGATCGAACACGACTGCGGCTCTGATCACCCGCGGGCTACACGAGATGACGAAGCTCGCCGTTGCTCTCGGCGGACGTCCGGAGACCCTGGCGGGATTGGCGGGGATGGGCGATCTGGTCCTTACCTGCACAGGCTCCCTCTCTCGCAATCGCAGCGTCGGTGTCGCCCTCGGCAAAGGGAAGGCGCTTTCTGAGATTCTGTCCGAGACGCGCGCCGTGGCAGAGGGCGTGAGGACGTCGAAAGCGGCCAGAGAGCTTGCCGAACGGCATCACATCGACATGCCGATCACCGTCGAAATGGTTCGTGTCCTTCACGAAAACGAATCGCCACGCGTGGCCTTGCAGCGCCTGATGACGAGGTCGCTCAAGGCGGAAGCGGCGCTTTAGCCCGCTTTCTCACGCCCCCCCGGACCCCCAGCTCTCCAATCCGAGGTGGCGACGCCGCATGAGGGGGGACTTACCAGGTGCTGCACGCGAAAAGCCTGGGGAACCTTCCAGTTTTCGACCACTCGTGATTCGAATAACTGAGCGCCGTCGCGAGAGTCTCCCATGAGCCGCCACAAGTGGCCGTTTTTCAATGATTTGCAGTCCACAAACGAGCGAAGGCCTGGCCCCAATGGTGCTTGAGACGGTCGCGGTTACTCCGCGAGACAACTTCGCAGCATCGAATATCTGACGCTCCGACGTACGCTGCAACGCGGACGTCATTCAAGAGGTTGCCGCTGGATATGAATATCTGAGTGTCAGACATTCGCAATGTCGACGGGACCCGCGAATGTCTGACGGCCAGACGTTCGCGATGATGCGGATCACCTCGCGAGACAATTTCGTAGAATCGAATATCTGACGCTCCAGACGTTCGCTGCAACGCGGACGTCATTCAAGAGGTTGCCGCTGGACATGAATATCTGAGCGTCAGACATTCGCAATGTCGACGTGACCCACGAATGTCTGACGGCCAGACGTTCGCGATGACGCGGTTACTTCGCGAGGCGAAGTTCGTAGAATCGAATATCTCACGCTCATACGCTCGATTCAACGTGGAAGTCATTCAGTTCCAGTGAGAGTGTGAGAAATGCGGTTAGAGCGGCGGCTTCGGCGTCGCCGGCTGCATCGTGGTCGGCGTCGCTGGTTTCATCGTCTGGACCGGACCTTCCATCTGCCCCGGCTGATCGTTCAGCATTCCTTCCGGAGTATCGCCTTCCATGAGCTGTTCGAGCCGTGCCGCAGCGAGCTTTTTCTGTTGTTCGGACTTGGCCGCTGCGGCGGCTGCCGTCACTGCCTCGATTTCCTTTCTTCGTCTGTCAGCGAGCCATTGCTCCTCGGACAGACCAGGTGCGACGGGCACCGGCGCGATCGGCTGTTGCGATGCGGCGGTCGTGAAATGACCGCCCGTACGGATGAGCGTTTCGTTCGTGATGACCGTCGAGGCCTTGATTCCGGGCTTGTGGGCGGCCTTGGCGGCGCGTACCAGCGGCGAGTCGGCGCCCGTGACGTTCGTGGCGGACAACACGACCGTAGCAGGAGCGGCGGGTTGTGCCTTTGCCGCCTCTTTTGGCTTGGACTGCGGGTCGCTTGCGTAAAGGGAAAGGGTAGCCAGGACCAGGCTGGCTGTGAGCGCGATCGGCTTCATCATCGGCTTCATCAAGGCCTCCGGTAAGGTTCAATGTTACGCTTCGCCCGCCAAATTTCATGAGATACCCCGAATCTTGCACTCTGCGGGTTTGAATGTCGCCCGAGCTACTGCTCCACAAGTTTGGATACCTCGCCGTCTTCCTGGGAACGTTCCTCGAAGGGGAGACGATCCTCGTGATGGGCGGCTTCTTCGCGGAGCGCGGATACATGACGCTTCCGCTGGTGATCATCACGGCGTTCAGCGGGTCGTACGTCGGTCATGTCTGCTGGTTCTGGCTCGGCCGCACGCAAGGGGTGCGGCTGCTCGACCGTTTCCCGAGGTTGAAAAAGCATTTCGGGAAAGGGATTCGCCTGTTCGAGCGCTACGGCGCGCCGGCGATCTTCATCACCCAGTGGCTTTACGGACTGCGCATCACCTGCGCCGTCATCATCGGAATTTCGAAGATCTCGACGATCAAGTTTCTGCTCTACGAAGCGCTGACGTGCATCGTCTGGGCAATCGTGATCGGCACGGCCGGCTTCTACTTCGGACGTGCGGTGGAGCGTGTGCTGGGCCGCGCGGCTCACGTCGAGAAATGGGGTCTGCTGGTGCTGGTCGTCGTTGGAGTTGGCGTCTGGGCTTATCACCGCTTGAAGGACCGGCGCGAGGAGCAGGAGTCACCTGAGGTTTGAGTCTTTTCAACCACAGAGACACAGAGGTCACAGAGTTGAAATCGATGACTCTGTGATCTCTGTGCCTCTGTGGTGCATGTTTTTTCTTGAGGCACGATGCCAAAGCCACTTGCAAACGTTATCGCCCAGATAAGCACGGGAAAGATCCCGCCGGTGATCCTTGTCGGTGGATCGAGCGATTTTCTGGCCGAGGATGCGTTTCGTAGTCTGCGCGACGCGATCGTCGCAGCGAAGCCGGGGGTGTCGGTCGAATCGTACGAAGCCGGCAGCGAGCTCGCCTCGATCCTCGACTCCTACCGGACGATGTCGCTCTTCGGATCGGCGCGCCTGATCGTCGTCTCCGACGTAAACGCGTTCGTCTCCGCGAAAGAGCTGGCCTCGCTGTACGACAAGTCGGTCGGGGACTGGAAATCGGCGAAGACGGACAGGAAGCGCTCATCGGCAGCCGCCAAGCTCCTGCACGTGCTCGGACTCGTCGGCGCGGACTTCGACATGACCGATCGCGAGATCGCGACGGCCCTCGGCGCGCCGCTCGATTCCCTGCTTACGGACATGCTGGCGTTCTGCCGCACGACGGGGAAGAAAGCGTCGCGCGGCGAAGATGATGCGGCGCTGCTCACCGAGGCGATCTCTCGGGGCGGGGCGCCGAACACTTGGCTACTGATGCGCAGCGGCGAGGTGCCGCGCGAGTCGGCCACGGTCGAGCTCATCGATCGCAATGGCGCTGTTGTCGTCATGGATCTGACGCGCGAATCGTTCGCAGGCGCGCTTGATCACGCCATTGCTGAGGTGGCGGAAGAGGCGCAGGTGCGCTTCGACCCGAGGGCGCTTTCCATGCTGCGGCAGCGGCTTGGAATCGAGCGGCTGCTGGCCGACAAGTTCGCGAAGGATGTCCCGGACCTGCGCCCCGCCGTGTCCGAGGCCGAGCGCCTGGCCACGCTCGCGGGAACGGGTGGGCGCGTCACGGCGGAGATGGTGGAGCGCGAAGTGGCTGCCGTCGAAGGCGGTGCACGCTACGAGTTCGGCTCGCTCTTCACGGAAGGGAAGATCATCGAAGCGATTGCGAAGCTGCGCGATCTCGTGGCGCAGGCCCGGCGCGACGACCCGAAAGCGCCGCTCGACATCCAGTACGGCAAGTTCCTCTTCCCGCTCGCCGACGAAGTGCGGCAGATGATCGGCGTAGTCTCATTCGCGCGCGCGAACCGCATCGATCTCCGCGCGCCGATGAACTACAACCGATTCAAGGACACCCTGGCCGACCGCCTCGGCGACTCGCTCAAAGCCAACGGCCTGGTGCGCCAGAAGCCGCATCCCTTCCCGCTGCACAAAAAGTGGGAAGCAGCACGGAATCAAACGGAAGCTGGCCTGTTCCGCGCGCTGGCGGCGCTCGCCGACCTCGAGATCAAGCGGAAGTCGGGTGGAATCCCGGCCGACCTCGGGATCGAGACGTTCCTGCTGCAGCGGTTGAGATGAGCAGAGATCAGGTTGTTGGCTCCTGATCTCTGATCTCTTGTCTCTGATGTCCGCTTCCCCACGTTAAACTGCGCCCTTCATGTCGTCGCTTCGCTCCGTCGACCGCCGCGCGTGGCATGCGCTTTTTGCCGCGCAGCTCGGCTGGATGCTCGACGCGATGGACTTTCTCCTGTTCAGCTTCGCGGTCATTCCGATCCGCGACGAGTTCCACCTCACCAACTCCACGATGGGCGCGCTCACCTCGGTTGCGCTGATCGCCAGCGCCATCGGCGGAATGGTCTTCGGACGCCTTGCCGACCGCCTTGGACGCGTGCGAGCTCTGACGCTCTCGATCCTGCTCTACTCCGCGGCCACCGCCGGTCTGGCCACGAGCGCCGCGCTCTGGCAACTCGTCGCGTGGCGCATTCTGGTTGGCCTCGGTATGGGCGGCGAGTGGTCCGCCGGCTCGGTGCTCGTGGCTGAGACGTGGCCAGCCGAGCATCGCGGCAAAGCGATGGGATTCATGCAGTCCGGCTGGGCGATTGGCGCGTTGATCGCCGCCGCGGTCTCGGCATTGACCATCGAGCGCTACGGTTGGCGCGTGTTGTTTCTCATCGGCGCGCTCCCCGCCATCGCCGCATTCTTCATTCGCCGCAACGTCGAAGAGCCGCAAGTCTGGCGCGAACGACCGGCCGAGACGTCTCGGTGGGTTGAGATGTTCGAGACGCCGTTCCTGCGCCGCACGGCGATCGCAACGCTTCTCGCCAGCAGCGTGCTGATGGCCTTCTGGGGCGTGACGTCGTGGCTGCCGACGTTCCTGGCCACGCCGTTAGCGAAAGGCGGCGCCGGTCTCACGGTCACAACCTCGGCGAGCTGGCTCATCGCGTTGCAGGTTGGTGCGTTCTTCGGTTACATCAGCTTCGGCTGGATCGCCGACCGCATCGGACGCCGTCCCGCCTTCACGTTCTTCATGATCGCGTCGACGGTTCTCGTTCCCCTCTTCGCCTTCTACGCTCGCACGCCAACCCTCCTCCTGGTGCTCGGGCCGCTCCTCGGCTTCTTCGCGCACGGCTACTTCTCGCTGTTCGGTGCGATGCTCGCGGAGCTCTTCCCAACGCGTATCCGCGCCGGCGCGCAGGGCTTCTGCTACAACGGCGGCCGCTTCGCATCCGCGGCTGCGACGTTCGCGATCGGCAAGGCATCGTTGACGCACAGCTTCGCGACGGTCATCACTTGCGCCGCACTTTTCTTCGCGGTCGGCGCGGTGCTGGTCTGGCTGCTGCCCGAAACGAAAGGAGCCGAACTGTGATCGATCTCAGCGCCGACCTCGGCGAAGGAGCTCCCGACGAGCCGGAGATCTGGCCACTCATCACATCCGCGAACGTCGCCTGCGGCGGCCACTACGGCGATGCCGATTCGATGACGCACGCCGTCAGCCGCGCTCTCGACCTCGGCGTCCGGGTCGGTGCGCATCCGTCGTATCCAGACCGCGCGAACTTTGGCCGCAAATCGATGACGATGGCTCCCCAAGTGCTGCGTTCGTCGATCATCGAACAAATCAATGCGCTTCGCGATATCGCCGGGCAGTTGAACCACGTCAAACCGCATGGCGCGCTCTACAACGACGCGCACAAGGACCAGGCACTCGCCGAGATCGTGATCGATGCGATTCGCGCAGTCGATCCATCGCTGCCGATCGTCTGCAGCGATTCCTCGCAAATGGCCGTCGCCGCGCGCGCCGCCGGCACGCCCGTAATCCGCGAAGCCTTCGCCGATCGCCGCTACAACGCTGACGGCTCCCTCGTCGCACGCAGCGAGCCCGGTTCGCTGCTCGATGTCGCCGAAGCCGCGGCGCAGGCGGCGATGCTCGCCAACGAAAGCGCCGTCATCGCCCGCGACGGCACGCGCATCACAATCCCATTCGACACGATCTGCGTTCACGCGGACATGGAGCACGCCGTTGAGAGGCTGCGGGCGATACGAGCCAGAATTACCACGTGAGCGGCTTCCAAAACGTCTTCGTGCCGACGACGACCATATCCGGTAGTTGATGGCGCAGATAGGCCTCTCGCGTGATGCTGATGGAGGTAGTCACGAGCGTTTCCAACTCGGCGTGTTTCCTCTTCCAGGGAAAAGCGAAGCACACTTCTTTTTCTGGATAAAGCCTCTTTGCCGTCCGAACAGCAGGCGCAATGTCCGTGTCTCCCGTCACCAGGACAACTCGGTCAGCCTGATCAAGAGCAAAGATCTCTAGGAGCTTCGCCGCCAAGGCGACATCCGTCTCTTTCTCCTCGTAGCGCTTGATGGTCTTCCTGCAGGCGTGGCAGGGGATCAGCTTCTTCTTGAAGCGGCCCAATTCCACGGAAACGCCGGTCCCCTTCAGCACTTGGACGTAGAGTTCATGCCGTGCGGTAATCCCAGGATGTGTTGACTCAAGATGATGAGCGAGCGCCGAGAAATAGTGAACGCCAGCAAGAGTGGCTTCAGTCCCAAAAACGGGGAGATAGGATTCACACAACCCGCTCAAGTTCAGCCACTTAGTGCCGCCTTCGTCGGGTAACCCGAGAGTCCTGCTCGCGTCAACCAGCGAGTGGTAGACGTTGAATCCATCGATCACAAACGCCGTTCGACTCGCGCGCATAAAAAAAAACCTCCGGATCGTAACCCGGAGGGGGCCGGGAAACCCTCACAGTAACCTGTCAGGAGTCTCGCCGGTGTTGACGCTTTTAATATAGGTACTACCCAGAGGTCAGTCAAGAAGATAGTGGCTGCATGCCGTAACTGTTCTACCAATGAGACCGATTCCCCGCACAAGCAACGCATCAAAGTCGGAACCCGAAGCAACGGTTCCCTCCGGTACGATACGCGCCATGAAACGCATCGCCGCCGCTCTTCTTTTCGCCATCGTCGCGCTCGCCGCGGCCGCGCAGCAGTTCGATCTCTCGATCGACAACATCATGCGAGGTACCGGGCTTTACGGGTGGACACCCGAGGAGGTGCGATGGTCGCCGGATGGGCAGCACGTCTACTTCTCGTGGAAGCTCTACACTGACACGCTGGAAAAGGATCGCGACACCTACGTCGTCAACCGCGACGGCAGCGGACTGCGCAAACTCAGTGATGAGGAGAAGAAAGACGCGCCGCCGGCGAATGCGCAGTGGACGCGCGACAAACATCGCGCTGTCTACACCGATGAAGGCGACGTCTTTCTCTGGGATGCGTCAACGAACAAACGCCGCGCGCTGACGCAGACCAGCGAGAACGAGAGCTCGCCGCAGTTCACCTTCGACGAGACGCGCGTGACGTTTGTCCGGGCGAACAACGTCTTCGCCATCGATGTCGCTAACGGATCGCTGACGCAGCTCACGAACATCGTCGCGCCCGATGACAAGGGGCCGAACGTCACATTGTGGGACGACGCCGCGAAGAAGGGAACGGCCAGTCAGGAGTACATCAAAGGCGAAGAGCGCAAGCTGCTCGACATCATCGACCGCAAGGCGAAAAAGCGCGAAGAGGACGAGGCCAAACGGAAGCGCGAACATCCCATCAAGCCGTTCAAGATGGACAAGAAACAGACCGTCGCCGCCGCCCGGCTCACTCCGGACGGCAAGTACGTCGTCCTCGTCGTCAACAACGAATCCGACAAGGCGAAGAAGACGATCGTGCCGAATTACATCACCGAGGCGGTGTACACGGACACGATTCCCGGACGCGAGAAAGTGGGGGATGCCCAGCCGCCGTCGCGCATCGCCGTGGTCAGTACCGCCAACGGTGAGGTCAAGTGGTTCGATCACGGACTCAAGCCGCTGACGTCGCCGGAGAAAGAATCGACGACTGCAACGAAGGCAACGACAGAAGATCAGGGAAAGGCGTCAGAACAAAAGACGGAGAAGAGCGCCGACACGCAGAAGGAGAGCACACAGCCGAAGGAGCGCGAAGTCAATCTGCGTGCGCCGATCTGGTCGGAGGATGGCAAGCACGCTTTCGTCGTCGTCCGTTCGTCGGACAACAAAGACGCGTGGATCATGGCCTTCGATCCGGGCACGGCGAAGGGACGAATCATCGTCACGATGCACGATGACGCCTGGCTGCGCTTCGACATTGCGTTTGGCTGGCTGGCCGACAACGCTACGATTTACTACCTCTCCGAGGCGACCGGCTTCATGCACCTGTACGAAATCGGATTTGACGGCGGCGCGGCGAAGGCGCTGACGAGCGGCAAGTGGGAAGTCGACAGCGTGAGTTTGTCGGACGACGAGAAATCGTTCTACCTCACGACCAGCGAAGGAAGTCCGTTCGAGCGGCATCTCTACCGGATGCCGGTCACTGGCGGACCATCGACGAAGCTGACGTCGATGCCAGGCGACAACGAGACAGAAGTTTCGCGCGATGGAGGCGCCATCGCCAACGTCTACTCGTACACGAACAAGCCCCCCGAGCTGTACATCGGCTCGAAGCGCGTCACGACTTCGCCTGCGCCCGACTTCGCGAAGCAGGCATGGCTCGACGTCCCGATCGTCAACGTTCCCGCGCGCGACGGCGTGAACGTTCCGGCCCGCATCTACAAGCCGGCGAACTGGAAGCGGGGCGGAAAAGCAGTGGTCTTCGTGCACGGCGCCGGCTATCTGCAGAACGTGCATCGCTGGTGGTCGAGCTATTCACACGAGTACATGTTTCATCACCTGCTGATGATGAAGGGCTACCTCGTGCTCGACGTCGATTACCGCGGATCGCGCGGTTACGGGCGCGACTGGCGCACCGCGATCTACCGCCACATGGGCGGCAAGGATCTCGATGATCAGGTGGACGCCGCGCGCTGGCTTGTGAAGGAGCACGGCGTCGATCCGAAACGAATCGGCGTCTACGGTGGCAGTTACGGCGGCTTCATCACGCTGATGGCGATGTTCACGACGCCCGATGTCTTCGCCGCCGGCGCCGCCCTGCGCCCCGTCACGGACTGGGCCCAATACAACAACGGCTACACCTCGGGCATCCTCAACTTCCCGCAGACCGATGCCGAGGCATATCGCAAGTCGTCGCCGATCTACTTCGCGCAAGGACTCAAAGGAAAGCTACTGATCTGCCACGGCATGGTCGACACGAACGTGCACTTCCAGGACAGTGTCCGCCTCGCCCAACGTCTCATCGAGCTGCGCAAAACGAACTGGGAGCTGGCGCCATATCCGGTCGAGAACCACGGTTTCGTCGAGCCGACGAGCTGGGCGGATGAGTACAAGAGGATTTTGAAGCTCTTCGAGGGAATGTAGTGCGCTTCGCGCGTTGTCGGTTGTCGGTTGGTTGCGCTTCGCGCGTTGTCAGAGGCTTGACCAAGGCGCGTGAGCACGGAGAGATCGACGATGGACAACGCGCGAAGCGCAATCAACCGACACCGACAACGCGCGGCCGCCAGGCCGCGCAATAATGTCCCTATGAATCCCGTCGCCTCCCCACCCGAAACCCCTCCCACCCACGCCGTCGCCGACCTGCGCGAGGGCATTGAGACCTTTCTTCGTTTCGCGCGGGGCAAGGTGTGGCAGGACGCGTCGAGGCACGAGAAGCTGCACGCGCTGTCCATCGCGGTGCGCCGGCCGATGCTCGACGCCATGCGCGATACCGAACGGCGCTATCGCGATCAGGAGTCGAAGCGCCTCTACTACTTTTCCATGGAGTTCCTCATGGGCCGTGCCCTCGGGAACAACCTGACCAACCTGAAGCTCTACGACGAGGCGAAGTCGACGATCGCCGAGCTCGGCGTCGATTTTGATGAGATCGAATCGCTCGAGCACGACGCCGCTCTCGGCAACGGCGGCCTCGGGCGGCTGGCCGCGTGCTTCCTCGATTCGCTCGCATCGCTCGACATGCCCGGCTTCGGCTACGGCATCAACTACGAGTTCGGTCTCTTCCGCCAGACGTTCATGAATGGGTATCAGCACGAGAAGCCTGATCACTGGCTCGAGCAGGATGGCTCGCCGTGGCTCATCGATCGGGCTGGCGAATCGATCACGGTTCCGCTTTACGGCTCCATTGCGCACACCACGATCGACGGCGTTTACAAACCGAAGTGGGTTGGGTTCAAAGAGATCGTCGGCGTTCCACACGACATGCCGATCGTCGGCTACGGCGGGCGGACGGTGAACGTGCTCCGTCTCTACACCGCGCGCTCTTCCGACGAGTTCGACATCGGCATCTTCAACTCCGGCGACTACATCGCGGCGGTGCAGCACAAAATCAACACTGAGGCCATTTCGAAGATCCTCTATCCCTCGGATTCTGTCGACCGGGGCCGTGAGCTGCGGTTGACGCAGGAGTACTTCCTCGTTGCCTGCTCGGTGCGCGACATCGTCAAGCGCTACTTGAAGGCGCACAACTCCTTTGATGAGTTTGCGGAGAAGGTGGCCATCCAGATGAACGACACGCATCCGGCGCTCACGGTCGCCGAGTTGATGCGCCTCTTCATCGACGATTACGGGCTGCCGTGGGAGCAGGCGTGGTCGATCACAGTGGCGACGTGCGGTTACACGAACCACACGCTGATGCCGGAGGCGCTGGAGAAGTGGCCGTTCGACCTGATCGAGCGACTGCTGCCGCGGCATTTGCAGATCGTGCAGGAGATCAACCGGAGGCTTCTTGCCGAGGTGGAGCGGCGCTTTCCCGGCGACACGGCCATGGTGCAGAGCGTCTCGCTTTTCGACGAGAGCGAGCGCCGCAATGTGCGGATGGGAAACCTGGCGATGGCCGGCAGCCACTCGATCAACGGAGTTGCCGCTCTGCACTCCGAGCTCGTGAAGACGGCGCTGGCTCCGGAGTTTCACAAGCTCTATCCCGAACGGTTCAACAACAAGACGAATGGCGTAACGCCGCGCCGCTGGCTGCTGCACGCCAACCGGCCGTTGGCTTCGCTCATCACGCGTGCGATCGGCGACAGTTGGATCCGCAATCTAGACGACCTTCGCCAGCTCGAAGGGTTCGTCGATGACGCCGGCCTGCTCGATCGCCTCGACTCGGTCAAGAGCCGGAACAAGCTTGCGCTCGCGCACCTGACGAAGAAAATGACCAACATCGTCATCGACCCCAGCTCGCTGTTCGACGTGCAGGTCAAGCGGATGCACGAGTACAAGCGGCAACTGCTGAACATCCTCCACGTCGTCGACCGCTATTGGCAGCTCGCCGAGGATCGGCAAACGCCGCTCGTGCCGCGCACGTTCTTCTTCGCCGGCAAATCGGCGCCCGGCTATTTCATGGCCAAGCTGATCATCAAGTTGATTCACTCCGTCGGTGAAGTCGTGAACGCCGACCCGCGAACGCGCGACTGGCTGCGCGTTGTGTTTCTTCCTGATTACCGGGTCACGCTGGCCGAAGCGATCATTCCGGCGGCGGAGCTGAGCGAGCAGATTTCGACGGCGGGAAAGGAAGCCTCGGGTACCGGGAACATGAAGCTCGCGCTCAACGGCGCATTGACGATCGGTACATTGGACGGAGCGAACATCGAGATCCGCGACGAAGTGGGCGAGGAGAACATTTTCATCTTCGGCCTTCGCGCGGACGAGGTGGCGCGCCTCGTCACCGAGGGTTATCACCCCGAGCACTACCTCGGCTCCAGCCGCGACCTTCGCCGCGTCGTCGACTCCATCGCCTCGGGACACTTCTCCCGCGGCGACAAAGACATCTTCCGCCCCATCGTCGCCAACCTGCTCAGCGCGCGCGACGAGTACGTGCACCTCGCCGACCTCGAGCCGTACATCGAGGCGCAGCAGCGAGTCGATATCACATGGCGCGACCGCGCGCAGTGGAATCGCAAGTCGCTGCTGAACATCGCGCGGATGGGCAAGTTCTCCTCGGATCGCACGATCGGCGAGTACGCGCGAGAGATCTGGAACATCAAGCCCGCAAGGAGTGCAGGCGTCTCGCCTGCGGCCGATGGGCGTCTCGCCCAGCGGTAATCTCCGGGCAATTCCGAGAAACGTCCGGCGTTACGGAAACCACGCCGAGGCGAGACGCCTCGCCGCCGCGAGCGAGACGCTCGCACTCCTTCGGTAATAGACTTAGCCACTCACACCAATGGTCCGTTTTCGCGATCTCTCCATTCGCAGCAAGTTGATGACCGGCTTCATGCTGACGAGTCTGGCAGCGCTGCTGCTGACCATCGGTGCGCTGGCTGCGTACGACGGCTCGACGTTCCGCGGCGAAGTGCTGCACGACGTCAGTACGCTGGCCGGCATCATCGGCGAGAACGCGTCGTCATCCGTTGCGTTCAACGACAAAGAGAGCGCGAAAGCTTCGCTCGCGGCGCTGCGGGCGCAGCCGCAGATTACCGGCGCCGCGATCTACGACAGCAACGGCGCCTTGTTCGCGACATACGCACGCGCGAAAGACGGCGACACGCCGGGTGCATTGCCGCGCGATGGCGAGTGGATTGACGCCCAGCACATCGGCGTCACGCGGCCGGTGCTCTTCAACGGCGCACGCGTCGGAACAGTCACCGTCCGTTCCGATCTGAGTGAGCTGGCGGTACGAAGGACGCGAACGCTGCAGATCGCGGGCGGCATCTACGTTGGCGCGGCGTTCCTCGCGCTCCTCCTCGCATCGCTCTTCCAGCGTGCCATCACGCGTCCCATTCACCGTTTGCTACGTGCCGAGAAACGTGTTTCCCGCGAGAAGGACTACACCCTGCGCGTCGAGAAGGAAGCCAACGATGAGATCGGACTCCTCATCGACGGCTTCAACGAGATGCTCTCGGAGATCCGCGCGCGCGACGCCGAGATCCTGGCGAAACACGACCAGGAAATGGCGCTGGCGAGGGCGATCCAGACCTCCGTTCTGCCGCGAACGTTCGAACTGCCCGGCTACGACATCTCGGCGATCATGCTGCCGGCCGAAGAAGTGGGCGGCGACTTTTACGAATTCCGCCGCACGGGCGCCGGCGCGTGGATTGGTGTCGGCGACGTCACCGGTCACGGCGTCACGTCGGGTCTGATCATGATGATGGCGCAGGCGATGTTCACGATGCTTTGCGAGCAGAATGGGCATTACCAGTCGCCCGCGAAATTCGTCTCGCTTCTGAATCGCGCCATGTTCTACAACCTCAAATCACGGCTCGGGCAGGAGAAGTTCATGACGATGGTCGTGGCGCGCATCGAAGACGACGGCAAGATTGTCTACGCCGGCGCGCACACCGATCTGCTCGTCTACCGTGCCGCGGACAAGAGCGTGGAGAGACTGCCGACCGAGGGTCTGTGGCTCGGCATCTCCGCCGACGTGGAATCGCACACGATCGACCGCTCGATCTCTCTCCGCCGCGGCGACGTAGCATTACTGCACACCGACGGCGTGACCGAATCGCGCAATACCGCCGGAGAGTGTTACGACATCGAACGGCTGACCGCAGAACTGAAGAGACTTCACGATGAGCCGGCGGAGACGATCGTCGCATCGATCGCCGCGACGGCATGGCAGTGGGCCGGGACGCCGAAGGATGACGTCAGCCTGATGGCAGTCAAAAGGAGCTGAAGAATGATCACGGAGCGGCTATCTTCCGACTACGTCGAGATGCGGTTCGGGCCGCGATGGACGTACATCAGTTGTGTGCGCAAGTTCGTGGCGAGCTTTTTCATGATCGGACTCTCGGACAAAGAGCGCGCCGAGCAGATCTCGATGGCTGCCTCCGAGCTTCTCGAAAACGCCGTCAAGTACGCCTCGGAAGAAGAGGGCTACCTCAAGATCTCGATCGCAAAGGCCGAGAACGAGGTCGACGTCTGCGTGAAGAACAAGGCTGAGCCGCATCACATCAACACGCTGCGCCGAGAGCTCGCCCTGATCCAGACCGGTCAGCCGGAGCAGGTCTATCTGAAGAAGATGGAGGAGGCCGCGATGACCGAGGGGCAGAGCCGGCTCGGACTGATCCGGATTCTGTACGAAGCGGGCGCTCGATTGCGTCTCGACGTCAACGACAACGAGGTCTCCATTCACGCCATCTTCAAGCTGGAGGCAGCATGAGCGCCGAGCGTGGTTTCGTTCCTCTCACGGTCGAATCGCTCTCGATCGTTCCCCGGCTCGACGGCGATACGCTGCGCATCGCCATGAGCGGCGCGGTGGAGATGCGCGATCCCGGTGATGCGCTGAATCCTTACTGGACTTTGATCGATGAAGAAGCGCGGCGCCGCAACGTGAAAGTGGTCGAGCTCGATGTTCAGGATCTCAATTTCATGAACAGCTCGGGCATCCTCACGCTCGTCCGCTGGATCACGCGCTGCAAATCGACGCCCGATTGTTATCGTCTCGTGTTGCGCTATGACCGCAACGTAACCTGGCAGCGCGCTTCCATCCCCACGCTGGCGAAGCTCGCTCCGAATGTCGTCGTACCGATGGAGATCGATGCCTGAAGTTGAACGCGCGCCGGGTTACGACCTGACGTGCCATGCCTGTGGCGCCGCGGTGCGGCCCATCGACCAGTTCTGCAGCCAGTGCGGACGGCGCGACCCTGCGCACTTGCAGGGAGTGCAGAGCCACGACGGCAGTCTGACGTCGACCACGCTCGTGAGCGACGGTCTCACCAACGAGGACACGTACCCGACATTCGTCGCGCCCGAGGAGTCGATGGGGCAGGGGACGTTGATCAAGTCGGTACGGCGCGAGCACTCGACGCGGCTGAACACACTTGCAGTCGAGACGATGCTCGCGCCGGGCACGGTCTTCGCGCGGCGCTACCGCATCCAGCGGTTTCTCGGCTCGGGCGCGATGGGCTACGTCTGCTGCGCGATCGATGAGTCGATCGATGAGGTGGTGGCGCTGAAGGTGCTCTCGCTGCCGATCCACGAGGACCCCGACGCGTACGATCGATTCAAGACGGAGTTGAAGCTGGCGCGCCGCATTCGCCATCGCAACGTCGTGCAGAGTTTCGACCTCGGGTTCGCCGAGGGCTATCCGTTCATCTCGATGGAGTACATCGACGCCGACAATCTCCTCAAGCATCTGACGCGCCGCGCGACGTTCGATGAACAGTCAGCGCTGGCGATCATGCGCCAGGTGTTGCGCGGTCTGCGCGCCGCCCACGACCTCGGCATCGTGCATCGCGACATCAAGCCCGAAAACATTCTGCTCAACAAAGATCGAATGGCCTTCATCACTGACTTCGGCGTGGCCACGTCGCAGGACATCGTGCAGAAGGAGCTGGCGGGCACGCCGGACTACATGGCGCCCGAACAGCTTCGTTGCGAGCCGGTCGTGGCGGCGTCGGACCTCTATTCGTGCGGCGTGGTGCTTTACCGCCTGCTGACCGGCGAGCTGCCGTATCGCGCGAAGTCGATCAAGGAAGTGCTGGAGGCGCATCTCTACGCCGCGCCGGAGCCGATCGACCGCTCGCTCCCCATCTCCAACGACACGCGCGAGCTTGTCTTTTCGATGTTGCAGAAGCGGGTCGTCGACCGGCCACGCAGCGCCCGCGAGTTGCTCGATCGGATCGACATCATGCAAAAGGCGGCAACGATGACGCGCAGCGCCTCGAAGCGTGTGACGGCGCTCGTGATCGATCACGATTCGGAGGCTCTGGCGTTTCTCAGCGGGGTCCTGAAGACCGAGGGCTACCGGGTGCTGGCCACCGACAACGCGCGCGAGGGCGTCAACCTCGCGTTCGAGCAGAGCCCGGCCATCATCTTTCTTGACAGCCGGATCCGCGGCGGCTTCGATCTGCCCACCGAGGCGAAAGGCGAAGAGCTTGCCGCCGACGGCCTCGGCTTCGTCCGCGTCGTCCAGCGCGACGAGCGCCTCCGTCCCGTCCCCATCATTCTCATGACCGACGAGATGCTCGCCCAGCTCGACAACACCTTCGAAAAAGCCGGCGTCGCAGGCGTGATGCGCCGCCCGCTCTCGACGATGGACGTGAAGGGTGCGCTGAGCCTGATCAAGATGGTGTAGCGACGCGTCGCGGTCCTCGCACTCGAAAGCCGGTCCGGATTCAGCGAACCCGATTCTTTGAAATAGGACAGGTCAATCCTTCTCTCTTTAGCAAGAGAAAGATTGGTGAAGCGGTCGCTGTGATCCAAAATACCGAAGGTAAATACCTTGCCACCCGAGGTAAATACCTTGGCCCTCGAAGGTAAATATCTCGCCCCCCGAGATAAATACCTCGACCCTCGAAGGTAAATACCTCGCCCTCGAAGGTAAATACCTCGACCCCCGAAGGTGGATACCTCGGCCTCGAAGATAGATACCTCGACCTCGAAGATAAATACCTCGGCCTCGAAGATAAATACCTCGGCCTCGAAGGTAAATACCTCGGCCTCGAAGGTAAATACCTCGCCTTCGGAGGTATTTATCTCGCCCTCCGATCTCTCCTAACCTATTGATCAGATGTCAGTTGTTGGCCTCAGGCGGCGGGTCCAACCACCGAGGCGGGACGCCTCGATGGCCGCGGGCGAGACGCCCACACTCCTCTGTTCGGAGTGCGGTCGTCTCGACCGCGGGCACTCGGGCGTCCTCGCCCGAGGGCGGTAGGGGCGGAGGCCGAAACTCGTCAACGTTCAAGGCCTGGGTGAAGTACGGCGGTCGCAGTCTCTGCCGCGAAAACTGCTGGAACCCAGACGGAGTCAGAGTCAGGATGCCGTGTTTTTCTCCGACTCCGACCCCCCCAACCCCCTCACGGCGGCCCGAACATGTCTTCCGGAATCTCGACTCGCGGCAACTCGACTGACACCCGAAGCGGCAGCTCGATCGGAGGCTCGATCTTCAGGCCGAGCGCTGCCGCCTGCGGCGTCTGGATCTCGCGCTTCACAGCGACACGCGGCTCGGCTCCGATGCGAACAGCGCTGCTCATCTGCAGTGGTGCGAGTGTCGCGCGGGACAGCGAACGGAAGGCTTCGTCGAGCGCGGTGCGCTCCGCGGCAGGCATCGGCCCAAACGCCGCCACCGGCATCGGCTGGGGCGGGGTGGTGTGAACGATGCGCAAGTCCTTCGCGTGCTCGGCGAGCAGCGGGTTCGATTCGGATACGAGCGCTGCGTCGGTGCGGCCATAAAGCGCGTTCGCGAGTGCGGTGAGATCGTCGGCCACGCGGTTCGTCACGCCGGCGCCGTCATCGCCGAGGGCGTCGACACCGCTTACCGTTTTTCCGTGGAGATCGGCCAGTGACTTCGCCTGGCTGCGCACGGGCACGACCACGACACGGCGGTACGTCGTCCGGCCATCATGGCTGAAGGCGTAGCGTGGCGCGAATTCGACCGGCAGAAACTCGGGATTGGCGATGACGACTCCGACACTCTCACGGTTTGCGTTGATGAACGCGCGGGCATCCTCGGCGCGGCGAAAAAGCTCCGGCTTCAGCGGCAACGACGATGCGGCGGCAAGGCTGCTGACGATGGACGTAGCGCCTTCCGCGAGTTTCTTTTCGTTCTCCGCCGGCGTGTCGGGAAGAAAGACGACGACCGTGTTTCGTTGCTGCGGCGCCGAGGGCTCGGTTGCTTGTGGCGCTTCCTCGACTACCTGCGCCGCTTCGAGATTCTTCTTCGCCATGGCTGTGATCGCAGTGGGCAGATCGCCGGCGATTGCGCGGGTGAGTGCATCGCGCGCGGGCGCATCGGCGCCCGCGACGAGATCGGCCGTACCGCGAAGGAAGAGCGCGAGCGATCGTTCGCGCTCGTCGGTCGAGGAGACACGCTCCGCGATCTGGCGCGCGCGCCGAGCTCCGGCTTCGTCTTGCCGCTTTGCCGCCTGATCGAGAGTAACGGCGGCTTGCGAAAGAAGCGCGATCGTCAACGACCTGCGCGCACGCGCGCAAACGTCAACGGCGGATCCGAGCACGAGCTCCAGTGTCGTGCCGTGGTTCTCCGTCGGCTTGAGTGCAGAATCGCATCGGATTGCCGACAAGAGCTCCGCAGCATCGTCGAATCGTTTTTCCGCCAGCGCTACTTCGCCGGCTGCCATCGCCGCCTCATTCCAATCGGCCAACGCTTTGTGAGCCGCGGCGAGATGCGGGGCTGCTTCGCTGTTTCGTCCGAGTTGCCACAACAGGATGCCCGCGTCGCCGCGGGCTGTGGGCGACGCGCTGTGCGCCAGCGTTGCTGCGGCCGTATCGCGCTTTCCGTCGAGCGCGTCGAGTATCGCGGTGACTTCCGGACTCGTGACGTGGAGAGCGCGAAGAGTCGATGCGCTCGGATTCTGGCGAGCAATGACGACATTAAGTTCGGCGCGCAGTGGTGCGCGGCCAGGCTCGCGCGCGAGCAGCGCTTCCAGCGCGGTCCGCTCGGTGACGAGATCATTGGAATCGCGCGCCACGAGCGCGCGCTCGAGAGTGACGACCGCATTCGACGGCGCCGCCGCCTGGGCACGATCGAGGAGCGATTTCGCGTCGTCGAGACGCTTGTCGCGACGCGCCATCCGGCCGAGGAGAAGCAACGACTCGGAATCGTTTGCATCGACCTTCAGCGCCTCTTCCAGCGACTGGCGTGCGGCGGCGCGATCCCCGTGCGCGAGCTGGGCTCGTCCTAGCAAGCGGAGCGCGGCGTGTTTCGAGTCGGCGTCGTAATGCGGCATTCCTTCGCTCAGCCACTTGATCGCTTCGTCGTACTTCGCCGCGCGAAACGCAATCGTGCCGAGGTGCAGGTGCGCCAGCGGCAACGTCGAATCGCCCGCCAGCGCCTTCCGATACTCCTCCTGCGCCCGCTCGCTCTTGCCGGTAGTGAAAAAGAGGAAGCCGAGGTTGTAGCGAGCGGCCGTGCTGTCTTCGAGGCTTGCAGATTTCTGGTAGGCGTCGATCGCCTCCGGATACTTCTGCTGCTTGAGATAGATCGCGCCGAGGTTGGCGTAGGCGCGCGCGTGAATCGCTTCCACCGGCTGATGCTTGGCGAAGGCCTGATCGATCGGCGCGAGGGCCATGCGGTACGCGCTGAGCGCTTCCTCGTAGCGCCCTGCGTCGAAGAGAACGGCGCCGAGGTTGTAGTAGGCGCGCAGGAGGTTGTGATCGAGATCGACCGCCTTTCGAAACGCCGCGATTGCGTCGTCCTTTCGACCGAGCGGAACGAGCAGGTTACCGAGACTGAACTGATACTTCGCTTCGTCCGGTGCGAGCTGCGTGGCCTTCTCGATGGCAGCGAGCGCGTCTTCGTTCCGATTCATCGACCGCAGAATCGTCGAGCGGAGCGAGTGCAACGCGGCGTCGCGCGGGGTCTTCTCGATCGCCGCATCGATGTATTTGAGCGCGTCCTTGGACTTGCCGAGTTGCTGTCCCGCCGCCGCCGCGTTCGTGAGGAGGACCCGATCGGAAGGGGCGTTCGCTACGCCATGCACGAAAGTCTCGTACGCCTCGGCGATCTTTCCCTGTTGAAAGTAAAGCGCGCCGAGGTTCACGTACGCCGAAGCCAGCGCCGGAGCGACTTCGATCACGCGCTTGTACTTGGCGATGGCGTCGTCAATGCGGTTCGTTTCCCGGGCGCGGTCGGCGTCTTCCATCAGGCCGCGCGCGACCTCGGGCATCTCCTGAGAGCGTGCAACAGGCGCAAGCAGCGCGGTCACGAGCAGCGCAGCAACAAGGATGCGGCGCTGCATCAGACCTTTGCCATCGCGGTTGCGATCGACTGAAAGACGCGCAGTCCGTCGCTGTTGCCGAGCAGCCCCTCGGCGCATCGTTCCGGATGCGGCATCAGGCCCAGCACGTTGCGCCCGCTGTTGCAGATTCCTGCGATGTTGCGCGCGGAGCCGTTCGGGTTCGCGTCGCTCGTGAGCCGTCCCTCGGCGTCGCAGTATCGGAAGATGACCTGCCGGTTACGCTCCAGCGCATCGAGCGTGGCGTCGTCGGCGAAGAAGTTGCCCTCACCATGCGCGATCGGCATGCGCAGCACCGCGCCGCGCTCGAGCGCGCCAGTGAACGGTGTGTCAGTCTCTTCAACGCGCACAAAAACGTCGCGCCCAAGAAAGCGCACGTGCTGATTGCGCATCAGCGCCCCTGGCAGCAACCCCGCCTCCGTGAGCACCTGAAAGCCATTGCAGATGCCGAAGACCAGCCCACCGCCAGCAGCATGCGTGCGGATCGGCTCCATGACCGGCGCGAACTTGGCCAGCGCGCCTGCCCGGAGGTAATCGCCATACGCAAAGCCGCCGGGAACGATGACGCAATCGGCACCGCGCAAGTCGGTCTCCTTGTGCCAGAGCACCTCAACGTCCGCGCCGAGCAGATCGCGCGTCACGTGCACCGCATCGTGATCGCAGTTCGAGCCGGGAAGCAGGACGACGCCGAATTTCATGCGGGGGAAGTTTATCGCGACGACGCGAATGTGTGTGCGTCGGACGCGGCAGTCAAGGTTTCCTGGGAGGTATCACCACGACTGCGCCTGCGGCCATCGCGCGCTCTTCTTCGCCGGAGAGCTCACGCGAGAATTGGGCGTGTGAGTAGTTTATGGTTCTCTCGTTCCTGATCGGCGCGTGGACGACGTCGGTATTCGCCTGGCGCACGTCCCCAGCCTTGAATTCGATCAGACCGGCCTCGTCGGGATTCCATGCTGGCGGCTGCGCGTAGCCGCGGCGAGACTTCTCGCGCGTGCTGAATAGCGCGAGATCACAGGAGTAGTTTCCTCGCCGATCGCGAAAAAATGATGGCTTGATCGTACCGTCGCGATAGATCTGATCTGGCCTGATCGCACGCCAAAGAATTGCCGAATCGGGGATTTGACCTATGAGCCGCCACGATGCCTCGTAGCGCCGTCTAAGCCAGGAGCCAACGAACGTCGTCGACCAGAGCATCTGCCCCAAGATCGTTTTTCTCCTCACTGGTGACGCTATCCGTTCGAAAGGTTCTAATCTCGACATCGTTAGGGGCGTTACCGGGATAGATCGTGACGATGAGGCGACGTTTCTCGGTTCTTAGTTCGACATCAAGCGACCCGTCTGGTGCTGGTCCGGGAATGATGTCGATGAGTTGCTCGGAACCCTTCATCTCAGCAAGAGTCTCAATAAGGTTTTCCGCTGTAGCGATTGCGACCGGGGAGATGGGTTCACCTGAGTATCCGTCCCAGCCGGCGACGAAGCGTGAATACCGCTCGAGCTCTCCAATTCCCTGTGCCACCAGACTTAGCAGCCGCGATCGAGAGATCGAAAGATCGGGTGTTCTGTTGGTTGCCTGCATGTGAGTGAGACAGTATGCGACAAACGGACCGGCTGCGGGTAGAGGCGCCGTGAACTGGTAGTGGGTCAGTTCAAACTGACCCACTACCCGTGAACTGGACTACTTCGCCGCCGCCTTTGGCGCGTTTTAGATCGTGAGGAAGCCGGCCCTATCCGTGACGGCGACCGTGTTGCTCTTCGGGTCGTAGGCCATGGCGTAGTCGGCGACGCCGTAGAGGGAGGCGGGGTTTACGTGGCGGCTCGATCCGCCGAAGGCGCTGCTGGCGCTGCAGCGGCGCTCGGCGAAGAGGAGCAGTTCAGGCGAAGCCAGCGTGGCGATCTGCGCGGCCCTGCAGGCATCAGCATTCCCCGTTAGAGTCCAGCCAGGCTCGAGCTTCCGGCCTTCCCGTGGCTGACGCTTACTCCCCAACGGTCGCTTCTCCCAAGCTGTTCGGCTGCACGCGCGGTAAAGTCGCCGCCGCCGGAAGATAGAAGAAATCGACGCCTCTGTTGCCACCGTATACCTCGGCCCAACTGAACGGCGCGAAGATGAACGAAATGGTATCTGTGGCAAGGATGTCCGGAACTGAGATCACACCCGGTGCCAGGAAAAATGGGCGACCGCCACGGAACCGCAGGTGATCGCTGAAGACCTTCAGCGGGACGACAAAATCACCTATAGAGAGTGTCAGGAATCCCTTCGGTTCCCGCGCTCTCGGCGAGAGACTCACTCGGAAACTGCGGACCGGAGCGGCGGGGAAGGAGATTTCAAAGGTCTGCCCGTCATCAAGCGGCGGCTGGTGGAAGACCAGCAGCGGCGTGCCGGCAGAAACGACCACTACGATCTCGTCGGGCCGATGCAGGTTCCGATATCTGAACGAACCATCGGCGGCAACTGAAGTGGATTCGGTTTGCGCGCCGTCGGGTCGATACCACTCCACCTGTCCGCCACCGATCGCGGGGTGGTGAACCACACCCTCGCGTACGTCCGACCGATCGAGTTCGATATTCACATCGCGAGTAGGATCTGCCTTCATTACAAAGCGAGGAGCACACGATCGGTGGTAGTTGGCGCGCTCAGCGCAAATCAGAACCTCGCGATTTGACGCCACGTCGGCGATTGCCACCCTCCCCTCCTTGTCGGTGACTCCCGCGGAGGCGACGTAGAGAGCGTTCTCAGTGTCGTCCTTCCGCAACACACTGTATTCGACGCTTGCTTCGGCGATCGCTTGCCCACTGGCGTGGTCGACAACGTTTACTTTCACGACGTTGGACGAAATGCTGATATCGAAACGCGAGTTTGGCACCGGCGAATCATCCGGAACGAACATCGCTTTGAGCCCTGATTTGCAGTCGATGACCGCGATTGCCGCCGGGTCCTTGAAGAGTCGTGCAGCGACCGATGGCTCGATCGGAGGAGCTGGAGTCGAAATTGCGAAGTACTCGCCGGTGTGTGCGTCGCTTACAGCGCCACTGCCGATCGCCACGCGGGCGTGTACAGGTTCGCGATTGCGGGTGACCCTACCGAACCAGCGGTCGTAGCGCAGATCGATGGAGGCCGTCGAATCACCGCCAGCGACTACAGTTGTTTCAAAAGTTGGCGGGAGCTTTCCATAGGCGAGGCGGAGGAGATACACGCCGGATGGAATCTGCTTGAAGTGTGCCTCGCCTGAAGTCGAATTGGTGTCGAGCGCCGCGGATGCCACAGCGACACACGAGTGTTCTTGTATGGAGCGCGAAGCTGTCTGCGGCTGCAATCCTGAACAGCGTGCAACCGTCAGCGTCAAACCCTCCTGGGGACTGCCTGGAATGTCGGACTCGCTGGCTGACTGGGCCTTCGCAGGCTGACACGCAGCATCCTGCACGTTCTGCTTCGAAAGACTGACGAGATCAGCAGCCACTCCCCATTGCACAGTGAGCAATGTCGTTGCGGTGATACGCAGCGGTCGATCCGCTTGAAACGCTCGAACATCGACCTCGTCAGGCAGCCACGCGTTTCCCTTGACCCGCGCCTTGATGACGGCTCCGTCGCACGTTACCCCGGCGAAAAAGGCGATGGCCGGCAGACCCTTGAACGCTGCGTCCACACGATTCAACGGGACCTCCACGGGCGCATTGCCGCAGGCAAGCTCAATCGTTCCGGCCACGCGGCCGCGGGTTCCATTTTGGTTCAAGGCAGCGATGTCCGGTACCAGCCCAACAGCAAGATCTCGCCGTCCCTCCAGGGCAGCCGGTCGCGTGATCGTCCTGCTCGAGTCGGAATGGATCATCTGGACCGGACCGACTCGCTCGAGCCGCCCGCCGGTCATAAAGAGGGGAATGATCGAGGTGTCGTCCGGCACAAGAATGGACGTCTCGCCGGGAACGAGAGGCAACACAACCCCGGTGGACTCGATGTAGACCCCGGCTGTCTCGTCTTTCTCGAGAGGGGCCGCGTATTGCAAACGCTCGGCACGAACGAGCTCGATTACGCGGACATCGTTTTTGACCTTGCCGTCGTCAGCGAGCAGAAGCGACGGCGAAACATAGCCCTCTTGGTGACGCGCAAAAATGTTGAAACGACCCTTCGGTAGCAGCACGTCGCGGTCTGCCGAAACACATTTCACATTCGAGTATGTCGTTAGACGCGCGACGGGATCGATGGACGTGCGCGCATCAAACATACAGATCTCACCGCCAGATAGAACTTCGCCGCCACGCTCCAGTCGGAACGTGATCCCGTGAGCTTCGAAGGCGAAGAGGAAAAGAACGAGAGCGACTGAAGTCTTCATTCGGTGCGTTGCGAAGGGAGTGCGCGCAGTTGCAGTCGCTCCTGGAGCGTGAGCCTGCGTTGTTGCACACCAGTCGGGCCTTTCGATCTCATTTCGCCACGGCTGCCTTTGGCGCCTTGTAGATTGTGAGGAATCCTGCGCGATCGGTGACGGCCACCGTGTTGCTCTTCGGGTCGTAGGCCATCGCGTAGGCGGCGATGCCGTAGAGGGAGGCGGGGGTCACGTGGCGGCTCGAGCCGCCGAAGGCGGTGCTGGCGCTGCAGCGGCGCTCGGCGAAGAGAAGGAGGTCGGGCGACGCCAGCGTGGCGATCTGCGCGCCGCTGCCCTCGGGGAGGCAGATCGCGTCGCTGTTGGTCAGATCGCCGAAGTCGATGGCCATGCGCATCTGACCGTTCGTTCCCGCCGTCATCTGCTTGACCGGTTTGCCGGCAGAGATCGGCTTTTCGAAGAGCGATCCGCGGCTGAGCGCGATGAAGGCCTGATCGCCGGCAGCGAAGAGCGCTTCTTCGATCGTCTTGTCGGTTTGCAGCGGTTCGCGAGCCAGTTCGGCGAAGGTGGTCGTGTCGTAGAGAGCGACCGACGTCGCTTTCGTGTTGCCGAAATCCTCGGTGGCCACGACTGCGAGCAGCGATCCGTTCTCGCTGGCAGCGATTGCCATCGGATCGTCGAGATTGATCGTGTGCAGCTCTTTCTCGCCCTCGGCGTCGTAGACGTGAACGTGGCGCCCGAGTAGGTAGAGGTAGCGCCCTTTCGGATCGGGAAGGGCATCGCGGATCTGCTCTCCCTCCGTGGTGATCTCGCGGCGGACGGCCAGATCGGGGAGGGAGAGGATCGTCGCGCTCTCGTCGCTGCCGTTGGCGATGTAGAGACGCGTTCCGGCGCGGTTGATGCGCATCGTGACGAGCTCTTTGGTCGATGCGATCTCCGCGGAGTCGAGCACGAGCCGTTGCTTAACCGTGCCCGTTTTCGGATCGATGGCGACGACCGCCTGTGGCTGCGCGAGGCCGGCGTAGATAGTGCCGTCGGGACCGATGGCGACGCCGTGCGGGTCGCCGGGAAGCTCCCAGCGCTTGACGATTTTCTGGTCGTGCGTGGCGACGGGAGTGAGCGGCTGCGCGGCGAGCGGTATTGCCAGCGCCAGAAGCAGCGCGAAGCTACTCGTCAATCGAATACGAGAAGTTCTCGATGACGGTGTTGGCGAGGAGACGCTCGCACATCTGCCGGAGCTGACGTTCGATGTCTTCACGAGGCTGTCCGTTGTCCGCAAGCGTGACCCGAAACAGCTTGCCGGCGCGCACATCTTCCACCCCTTCGAACCCCAGCGTGCTCAGCGAGTGCTGGATGGCCTTCCCCTGCGGATCGAGAACGGACGGCTTGAGCTCGACGATGACCGTGGCTTTCATTGGGGGAATGATACGCGGTCGCGAGTCCGCCAACCCAGCCACCTGTTAACCATCCGCCCGCCTCACCGTATTAGCTCCCGAGTTTCAACCTGGAGGTTTCATGGATAACACAGTCTTTCTCATCCCCATCACCATTTCGATCACGTTCTTCGGGATGGTGGCATTCATCGTCTGGGCAAGCACGAACGCGAAGAGCCGGCGCGCGGCGCTTCAGGCCGACGTGCAGACGCGCCTCATCGACAAGTTCAGCAATGCCCCGGAGTTCGTCGATTTTCTGAACTCGGATACCGGCAAGCAGTTTCTGACCGGCGTCGACAAGATGCCGCAGCTCATGGCGCGCGATCGCATCGTCGGCGGTATCAGGAACGGCGTGATCCTGACGTTGCTCGGCGCGGCGTTCATCGCAATCTGGATCGCCGACAGCAACATCGGCTTTATGTACCCGGGCTTCATCCTGGCCGGCCTCGGCATCGGTTTCTTCATCTCGACCCTGATCTCGCTCAAGATGTCGCAGAAGTTCGGCCTTATCGGCAACGATACGCCGACGCCCCGTGAGATCGTGAACCACAGGCTCGACCGCCGTGACTCGACGGAAACGCAGGCGTGAGGCCACCGTGTTGCTGGAAAATGCTCTGACCTCGCCGTTCGGAGCGGCCGTGAGAACGGCTGCTCCGCAACGGCCTGAAAGACCGATGGACGAACCGGCATTCGAGGCTTTCTATCGCAAGACGGCCGGAGGTATCTGGTCGTACATCTATCGGATGACCGGTGATGCCGCGATGGCCGACGATCTGTTGCAGAAAACGTTCTTCCGCTTCATCCGCAGCAATCCCGGAATCACGGACCCCGATCATCTGCGCCGCTACGTCTACAAGACCGCGACGAATCTGGTGTTCGATCACTTCCGCGAAACGAAGCGCGAACGGACGCGGGCCATCGAGTGGACGCCCGCCGAGGTGCGACCGGATCGTGGCGATCTGCGGCACGACATGGCGCGGGTCTTCTCCGATCTGAAGCCGCAGGAGCGCGCGTTGTTGTGGCTGGCGCATGTGGAAGGAAACTCGCACGAAGAGATCGCCGAGGCGATCGGCGTGAAGTCGAAGAGCATCAAAGTCATGCTCTTCCGAGCCCGCAAACAGCTCGGCGAAATGTTGGCGAAGAAAGGTCTGGCCCCGGAGGCGACGCGATGACGACGGAATGTCCATTCGAATCAAATGTCATCGATGCCGTCACGGACGGTTCGTGGACCGAGTCACTCCGCACGCACGTTGCCTCGTGCGCCGATTGCGCCGCGGCCGCCGAGGTGGCACCGTGGCTGACGCGCTTCGCCGGCATGGACGAGCGCACGCATGTCCTCCCTGATCCCGCGGTGCTCTGGCTGAAGGCGAAGGTTCTGCAGACGAGCGCCGCAGTCGAGCGCGCCGCACTGCCGATCACGCGCCTCCAGATCGCCGCCTACCTGATCATCGCCGCGGGCTGGGCCGCGATTCTGACCTGGAAATCGGCCGCCCTCCAAGCCTGGATCAATCACCTCTCCCCCGGCCACATGATCCTCGGCGCAACCGGCGCAGAAACGACATCACTCTCGCTCAGCGTCCTCGTGGCGATCATCGCTCTGGCCTCAGCGAGCGTCGGGGTGGCGATGCATACGATCCTAGCGGAGGAGTGAGGGCAGGCGGATCAGCATCGTCACGAGCGTCGGCAACGCGTAGAGAAACGCCACGATCGAGATGAGCCACTTGATCGACGACACGGTGAAGACGATCGGGGCAACTGCGTAATTGCCGCCGATCTCCGCGGTCATGCCGAGGTTTTCGAAGACGTCCATCAGTCCGGCGACGAACATCAGCCAACCCAGGACCGTACCTGCACGCGCGAACCATCCGCCGAAAAGACCAGCACCGAAAAAGCACGTCATCGCCAGCGTTGCTGTGTAAAGCGCGATGAAGGCGTAGTCGAAGCGGATGTCTTCGAGCGCGACATCGAGAAGGTGCTTGTCGCTCCATGCCTTGATGATCTCTTTCGCCTTGACGGCGCTCGGAGCCAGCTCGAGGCAGCCGATCTTGTATCCGCCCGGGTTCGCGAGCGGCGCGCCGTGGCGCTGGAGCACGACCATCATTGCCGAGGTTCCGGCGATGAGAGTCACGAATACGAGGAGCAGGGCCGGCTTCGGAATCATTGCTTAATCCTGTCTTCGCTTTGAATCGCTTCAGTCTGTACGGAATCCTGTTTGACTGCGGGTAGTGCGCCCTGCGGCGCAAGATCGGTTGCGATCTTCAGAAGGAAGCCGCGGTTTCGTTCGACAAACGGTTTGATGGCTGGGCTGAGATTCGGCGGAACGTCAGGACCGACCTGCTCATCGATGGCGCTGCGAGTTCTCTGCGCGAGAAGCCATCCGAGCGGGAGCACGATGCCCTTCTGCTCCTGCGTCAGTAGAAACTCGAACTGTTCGCCAGGGGGGACGAGTTCGCTGACCTGTCGCTGGACCTCGGAGTACGCAAGCGTGGCATGCGCGCCGCGAACATTCAGCAGGGCGCGCAGGGGCGAGAGCACTTCGTTCGCAAAGCGCGTCGGGCCTTTTGGTGGCACAGGCTTCCCATTCGTATCGACTTCCTGGAAGCGAATGAGGATGAGCTTGATCGTCACGTTGGGATGCGGCAGCGACGACACCTTCCGAATCACGTCGGCCGCCGTTTGCCCGCCGGAGCTCTCGAAGTAGCCGCCGTCGACGACATGATCGATGAGATCCGGATTAAGGATCGAGCCTGCCGGTGAGACATACGTGAAGCGGGCGCTGTTGTGCGCGGCGGTGCTCAGCCGCACATCGCTGCCGAGTTGGTTGAGAGTGTCGTACGAGTCAGGGATGTCATTGCCGATGAGGCAGTTGCTGGTGATGGTGCGCTGGCCCTGCTCGACGATCGTGCCGTTGAGAAAGAGCGACGGAACCAGGACATTGCCGCGGTCCGCGTACATCTTCGCGAAGCCGCCGGAGAAGAAGTCGTCGTCGCCGCTGGCCGTGCGGATGTGCGTCCGCCAACCGCGCTCCCATCCGGTCTCGAGTGCCTTCGCGCGGTCGGGGATGAAGCCGACGGGCAGGAAACGCTGGACGAGATCTGCGTGGAGCAGCGATGCCAGAGTCGGCGCAAGGAAGTCGTACGAGAGCGCTTGCTGGGCCGCGAATCGGAACGTCTTCTGGCTGTCCGGTTTGTTCAGCGTGTCGCAATCGCTTTCGGCTTTGACTCGGTTGCTGTCGGCGACGAGCGATGTGAACGTCGTCGCGCCGAGCGAGCCGCCGGAAACGGCGCTGATCGCAAACACGTGGTCGGAGAACTGAGGCGCCGCGTCCTGAAGGGCCGTCAGAACGGAAGCGGTCCAATACGCCGCGCGAATGCCACCACCTTCCGTCGCCACGATGTAGACCGGATGGTTCGGTTCGGACGGGTACTTCGCGTTGAGTTTAGCCAGCCACTCGTTGAATGTCGTGGCGATGTCTTTGCGTGCGATCGGATTGCTGACGCCGCCACCTCCCGCGAGTTTCCGCACAGCGTGGTTGTCGTTGAAGAAGCTGAAGCCGAAGGCGAGAAGAAGGAGGATGGCAATGATGGGGACGCGATAGAGATCCGCCCAGTAAATGAGCCAGCTTCCGATGCCAATCCAGAGAGCCGCGGAGATCATCAACATGGACGGCGAGGGGAGGAATATGCCGGCTGTCAGAGGAGAGAGCGCGGTCCAGATCACGAAGGCGAGCGCAACGAGCAACGTGAGACGAAGAATGTTGCGGGTGAGGGTAGCCAGTTGATCGTGCGAGCTCACCCGCGGCGATTGTCCGACTCTCGATCGCCGCTTCACGACGAACACGATGAATAGAATCATCGTGACGAGGAGGATGGCGATCGTGATCGCAATCACCGTCATCGTGTAATCCCATCGGTGGGAGTAATCGAGGTAGGCGGTGCGAAGGAGCGCGCCAATTGCGATGAGAAACGCGACGATGCCGAGTATTCGCGGCGTCCAGGTCTGCGTCACCGAGTAGTCGCTCGCAAGCTCCTCGGTCGTCTTCGTTCGCGGCGCGCCTGGTTCCTCCGTCGCATTGCCCGCACCGCATTGCGGGAAGTTGACGCGGAGCATCTGGCGCGACCAGTACCAGGATTGCAGTGCCAGCAGCGTTACGCAGGCGACGAACCACGCCAGCGCGCCCCAGTGCGGACAATCTCGATCGAACTCGACGACCGCGCGGATCGAATCCTGCCCTTCCGCGGAGTAGATCAAGGCCCAAAGCAGAATCGCGAGCGGGATGACGACGAAGCGGATCGGTTTCAGGAAGACGAACGGTTCGCTTACCGTGTGCCAGATCTTCTGCAGCCAACGCATGAACGCCATGGCAGTTCTCCTCGATCGTATGGACTGACTCAGTCAGGAGATGCGCAGAAAGGGTCATTCCCTACCCATCGGGAACGATGTTTAGAACGTCGCCCAGAGCAGCACGCGCTTGAATGTGTAGAAGTACGGCCTCTCCTCGCCGAGTTGCTCGATCAGGCGCGTCGTGTATTGGGCGAGGAACTCTTCGTAGCGCTCGGGTGAAAGGGCTTCGCGGTAGGGCGTCAGGGTCGTGCCTTTGGTCCATTCGACGACGTCGCGGGTTGAGGGGAGGACGTGGCCGTAGACCTGGAGGCGAACGTGTTGGCGCGCGAAGGCGAGGTGGTGGAGGAGCGATGCGTAGCGCTCGGGAGGCAGCACATTGATCGTGCGCGATTCGAGGCCGAACGAGGGTGCGAGCTCGGCTGCGATTCGGTGAGAGGGGTGGTCGTGATTGGCGGGCATCTGCACGGCAAGCTGGCCGTGTGGTGCGAGGAGCGCGACGAGCCTGCCGAAGAGGTGCTCGTGATCGGCGATCCAGTGAAGCGCGGCGTTGGAGAAGACGAGATCGAATGGGCGGTCAGCGACGAAACCTTCGATCTCGCCGCGCTCGAAGTGCAGGACTTCGGAATCGAACGAATCGGCCTTGAGGAGCATCGTCTCCGAGCTGTCGATCCCGATCGTCTCTTCGGCGCCGAGCTTCTCGTGCAGCGCGCGCGTAAGCTCGCCCGTGCCGCAGCCGAGGTCGACGACGCGCATGCGTGGCCGAGGCTCGATCAGCGAGACGAGGTCATGGAACGGCTGCGCGCGCTCGTCTTTGAATCGTTCGTATTGGGTTGGATCCCAGCTCAACGCAGGTGATCCCAATTCATGATCGCGTTTGTTACCAATGCGTAGCTGCCCTGCGTGTTCTGGCGCCACATCGGGTTGTTGGCGAAGAGGAGGATGTGGCCTTTGCCGCGGGGCGCGTCGATGACGAGTGGCTTGCCGGCGATCTCGTCGCCGCCTTCGAGCATGCCGGAGAGGAGGAGCTGGTCGGCCTGTTTGGCGAAGGAGACGATCACGCGCGGACGGTCTTCGACGCGGATCTGTGTGTAGTCGGAGTTCCAGGGCGCATCTTCCGGCGTCTGGAATCCTTCCTCGCCCGGCGCGGGCTTTGGCCGTTCCGGCATCGGCGTGAACGCCCGGCCCTGCGCCACATCGGGATCGTTCTTGCCTCCGCGGCCACTCGGCCGTGACTCGGGCGGCGGCGCGCCGAATCCGACCTGGAAGATCGGCGCGCCGGCGTAGTAGACCGGCATTGTGTCGTCGTAGCCGGCGGCGATTGGACTCTTCTTGTCGGTGATGCTGGCGAGCAGGATCGTGCCGGGAGCGCGCAACCTCTGCGGTTCGATGACGCGCACCCATCGCGCCAGGCCGTACTGCACCGCCCAGATCGACGTGTCACGCGCCGTGATCAGCAGGCCGCCGTCCTCGACGAAGCGTGTCAGATGATCGACGCCGGAAAGGCCGAGGCCGGGACGCATGTCGTCAGTCTCGTCAGTGCCGCCGAGGTTGGGCGTCAGCTCTGTCTTGCGCCAGGGGAGAGGCGGACCCGGAGGAAGACCGTTCACGATCTCCGTCGATGAGTTCGATCCGCCGGTCGGGGCGAAAAGGATGACATCGAATCGATCGCGAAGGTTCGGCATCTTCGCGACTTCCTGCGTGGAGATGTAGGTGAAGGGAATGCCGAGCGACTCCAGTCCGAGTCGGAACCAACCTTCGTCCTGCGTGCGCAGCCAGGTGTGAAGGACAGCGATACGGGGAAGGTGGAGCTCGTGCGTCTTCGTGGACGGCGTTGATGATGCCGCGACGATTGTGCCGGCAGCGTATTTCTTCGCTCCGACCGTGAATGCTTCGTCGGCGACGGACCAGTGAGCCTGCGGCGTTGACCAGACGGCACGCGGAAGGCTGGTGTCAGCTTCGTTCTCGAGAATCAGTGGCGACGATGATGTCGCCGTGCCTCCCGTCCACTCGTGAGCAGCAACCTTAAGCACGTCAGGATTCGCGACCCGCTTGAAATCGACATTCTTGAGATAGCCGAGCGTCCAGCCGGTGTCGTCGTACACCTTCTCATCGCTGCGGACGTATTGGACGTCGAGCATGGCGTCTGCGAGGCGGGCATACGGCTGGTCCATCCGGACGATGAAGCTGCCTTTGGCGAAGTTGACCGGCTGGCTCGGGTCGGATTTCGGCGGACGAGCGTCGGACGAACGTAGGTCGGACTCTCCAGTCCGACTCTTTTCCGTGGTCGCTTCAGAAGACTGTCGGACTGGAGAGTCCGACCTACGTTCCGCAGAATGCTCGGATGTGGGCGCGGGCGGGGGCCAGTTTACCGCGATGCTGAACGGTGCATCCGACTGCTGCACCTCGATGCCATGCATGCGCAGGAGGTTCGTGAGATCGGTGAGCTGTCCCTGCCGCTTCTGTGCGCCGTCGAAGACCCAGGCGGCCGGTCCTTCGTTCGCGGCCTTGGCGATCGAGCGTTTGCCGAGCAGATAGAACTGATCGAGGAAGTGCTGGCGCCGGTCAGCGAAATCGGAGAGCGCGAGCAGCAGACCACTCTGCTGATAGTTGATGTTGTTGCGAAGCGACCACTTCACGGTTCCGAGCGGCGGATTGGGCCGGAACCAGGCGCGGTCGCTTTGTCCGCGCACGACGCGATCAGCGGTCATCGGGAAACGGTTGCCGAACGTCTCGTAGAAACGGCCGATGGCGTTGTGCCCCTGTCCGGCCCACATCATGTAGTTCGGCGCCCAGCCATCGTAGAAGCCGTAGGTCCAGACGCCGGGCAGACCACGCTTGGTCAGCTCCTGCACTTCGTGCCACGCCATCCGCTGCCACTCATCGATGACGAGAGGATCGAGCGATGGGTTGTACGGCCCGGTGCCGGTGGAGATGTACATAAAGGGGACGGACTCGTGGAGATCGTGGAGGACCTGCGGGTGGAACTCGAAGAACGTATGCAGGACGTTGCGGCTGAGCGCGAGGGCCAGGCCGAGGTTGTCGCGATTGTTGTCGTGGGCGACGTAGTGGCCCCAGTAGACGAGCGGCGGAACGGGACGATTGGGATTGGCGTCGCGCCAGCGAGCCAGATCGACCTGACGGTCGCGGCCGTCCACCTCGACGACCGGCGTGATGACCACGATCACGTTGTCCCGGATCTTGCGGATGAGGGGCGAATCCTCGACAGCCAGCCTGTAGGCCAGCTCCATCAGCATCTCCGGGCTTCCCGTTTCGGGAGAATGAATCGAGCCGGTGATGTAGTAGATCGGCTTGCCCGAGGCGATGAGCTTGGATGCGTCGTCGTCGGTCAGTTTGCGAGGATCAGCCAGGCGTTTGGTGATGTCGCGGTAGTGGTCGAGATGGGCGATTGCTTCGTCGGACGCGACGGCGACGGCGATCATCTCGCGCCCTTCTTCGCTCTTGCCGATCGAGAAAACCTTCACGCGCGGCGATGCTGCCTCGAGCGCACGCATGTAGCGGTTCACGTCCTGCGAATAGGTGAGGTGGCCGTCGGCGCCGGCGACGTATCCGAAGAACTTCAGGGGCGTCGGCACGTGAGCGGAGGCCGGCAGATGGTCGACCATCTCGGTCGTGAACTGCGGTCCGGTCGTGAACTGCTGGATCTGCCGCGTGTAGTCGGCGTCATTCTGCTGCTGGGCCAGGGCACTGGTGGCGATCAGAATCAGGAGAGCGAAACGTTTCAAGGAGCCTCCTCGCGTGAAGTCGCAAGGTTACCGGTTTTAGGGGTTGGGTTGCAGGGTTAGTGGCTTTTGAGCGGCAAACCGCCCAACTCACATCAATATCCCGTGTCTCACGATGTCCGAGAGCTCTTTGATGATTTGCGGGGCCGGGTTTCCGAACGGTTCGGGGACGTTGAAGAGGATCTCGATCGTGAAGTAGTTGAAGAAGACACGCGAGGCGATCAGCAGGGCCGAGATCGGTGAGACCGAAGGACGGAGGCGCTGTTTCATGCTGCCGAGAGCTTCTTCACCGACGAAGGCGCCAAAGCGCTGGCCGAGCCCGCCGTAGAACTTGCGGATGTGCGTTCCTTCGAACTCGATCACATCGACGAAGATCAGCGCGAAGTAGGGTTTGAACTCGCGAATCGACTCGCGCGCGGCCAGGCCGAGCTGCTCGATATTGTCGGGGAACTGTCCGATCGACAGCGCACGCGTGTACGGGTACCGCTTCGTTTCCGTGATGCGCCAGAACTCGTCGAGCAGCGACCGGAAGATCGATTCCTTATCAGGGAAGTGGTGGTAGACGTTGCCTGTCGACACGCCAGCGGCTTCGGAGATCTCGCGCACGGTCGTCGCGCGAAACCCCTGATGCGAGAACAACTGCAGAGCGGCGTCGAGCACCTGCCGCCGGCTGCGCTCAGACTTCTCGGTTCTCTGCATTGACACCCCGCGCGAAAGCTACCCGCGCAAGGATATGGGGTCAACCCCTCGATCGCGGGCACGGGCGATCACGATACCGTGTGATCAGACGGACACTTCCGCGGATTTCGTACGGAATTGGCAATTGACAATGGACAATTGACGACGGGAGCAGTGTCTCCGCGTGAACCGCCCCACTCGACCGACACCCGCTAACCCCGATCGCTGTCCGACGTCCGCTGTCAATTGTCCATTGTCCGTTGTCAATTGCATCGGAACAGCCCCCTCCCCTTCCCTGTTCTAAACTCTGACCCTCATGTCCATCCACGCGCGAGTCGATGCGCTACTCGGGCGGCTCGCTTCCGAGCCGCAGTTTCCTACGCAGGGCCAGACGATCTTCGTCGACCTCGAGCATCAGGAAGTGAGGCGCGCCTACATCCCCCTCCGCGTCGTCGAGACCCTCCTCGGCGGGCGCGGCGTGAACATGTTCCTGCTCCACAACCTGCTCGATGAGACCCTCGAACCGATCCATCCCCACATCCCGCTGATCTTCGGCACCGGCATCCTGACGTCGATGGTGCCCTCGGCATCGCGGGGCAACGTCACATCGTGGTCGCCGGAATCGCGCGTATTGCTGGACTCGAACGCCGGCGACTACTTCCCGTCGTTCATGAAGCTCAACGGCATCGATCACCTTGTTCTTTATGGGAAGGCAGCGAAGTGGACGCTGCTGCACTTCGAAGGCAACGAGCCAAAGTTCGTCGATGCCGCGCCGTGGGTTGGTCTCGACAATCTCGATCTCCGCGCACGGATCGCGGACGACTTCAAGGGCGTCGAAGGGAAGGACTACGGCCTGGCGGCGATCACCACCGCGGGCGAGAACCTCGTCCTGTGCTCCGGCATCATGGCCGGCCCGAAAGCGATTTACGCGCGCGGCGGACCAGGCGCAAAGATGGGCGGTCTGCGTCTCAAAGCCGTCCTTATTCAGGGCCGCGCGGCCGACCTCACCACCGCCCGGCCGCACAAACTTCGCAACCGCGACGTCGCGCTGAAGCTCCTCTCGACCTCGGTCGTCAAGAACGCGTTGAAGGTTCGAGGTACGCCGTTCCTCTACAAGCCGTCGCGCATGCTCGGCGCGATGGGGACGAAGAACAATCAGGAGACCACTTGGACCGACAAGCTCGATGCCGAGAATATCGATCCGTATCGCCCCGGGATGGAGGGCTGCTTCGCCTGTCCCGTAAATTGCCGGCCGCTGAACGATATGTCGCACGACGGCCACGTCCGTCACGATCAATACATCAAAGGCGATGGCCCCGAATACGTCACCGTCGGCAAGTTTGGTCCGAACATCGGCATCACCGAAGTCACACAGGTGCTGCGCCTGAACAACATCTGCAACGACCTCGGGCTCGATACAGCGTCGGCCGGATCGGCGATCGCCTGGGCGATGGAGCTTTACCAGCGCGGGATCATCACGCAGGAACAGACGAAACTCGCTCTGACGTGGGGCAACTACGAGGTCATCGAGAAGCTCCTTTTCATGATCGCGAAACGCGAAGGCATCGGCGACACGATCGCCGATTCGTCGCAGGCGGTCGCTAGCGGCAAGTATCCCGCCGAGGCGCTCGACTATTTGATGGCGGTGAAGGGGCTGACGCAGAGCGATCCTCACGACGCACGCATCCTCAAAGCCTTCGCCCTCGGGCTTGCCGTCGCCACGCGCGGCATGGACCACCTGCGCAACCGCGTGACGCTCGAGATCAACGCCAAGATCAACGACTCGCCCGATTTCAAAGCGGAGTTGTACGGCGGTCAGGTCTCCGCGGAGCCGAACAGCTACGAAGGAAAAGAGATCGCCGTGCGCCGCTGCGAGAACATCTACGCGGTCGGCGATTCGGTCGGCATGTGCCGCTTCACGACGAAGCTCTTCAACTCTCCGTCACTCCCCGGCTATCCCGAGTTCGTCGATCAAGTCGAAAACGTCACCGGCATCTCGCTGACCGCCGAGCAGATCGATGGGATCGGCCTCAACGTGATGGGCGTCGAGCGCCTGATCAACGAGAGAATTGGCGTCACCCGCGCGGACGACACACTGCCCAAACGCTGGTTCGAAGAAGCAATCGGCGTCGGCCCATACAAAGGCGAAAAGATCGACCGCGCCGAGTTCGACAAGATGCTCTCCCGCTTCTACGAGATATCGAACCTCACCGAGGAAGGCGTGCCGAAACCGGAGTGGCGCGAGGAGCTGGAAGGCGTGTTGGCGTCGTAGAATAGGGTTGCCATGTTCGTATTCATCAGCCACGGCGATGCCGACCGGGAGTTCGCGGCCGAGATTGCCGATTCGCTACGCAATGCCGGCGTCGACGCTTGGCTCGATGCCAGCGATGTTGAACCGGGGACGAATTGGCTTCGCTCGGGAGCGCGAGCACTCGATCGGGCCGATGCGATGGTTCTCGTCATTTCCGCGAAGACGAGCGGCTCTCCCGACTTGAAAAAGGCATTCGAATTCGCACTGACGACGCCGCGCTTCGAAAACCGCGTCATCACCGTCGAGCGAAGGGCGCCATCGCAGGTGCCGTTCCGCTATCCGTGGATCCTTCGTGACTTGCCGTTCATCAAAGAGGCTCAGGACCCGCAACGGGCGGCGGAAAAGATCCTTAAGTTTCTGAAGACAGCCGCGTGACGGATCCGATGATCACCGTCCACCTTCCCGAACCCCTCCGCGAAGGTCGCGGCGACGTCATGACGATGAATGCCGCATCACTCGACGACATCATCGCCCGTCTCGATCTTGCCGGCGACCGCGACGAGCTGTTCAACTTCGCGGTTAATGGCGAGCTGATTCTCCACGGCGAGAAAAACGTCACGCTGAAGAATGGCGATGAGGTGGAGATCGTCGTTGCCTTCGCAGGCGGATAGGTGTGCGTTCATGGGCGACGTCGAACAGCTGTTTGCTGACTGGGCCGAGGCAGTTCGTAGGAAGGACGCCGAGGGGCTGGCCGGCATGGTCACGGAGGATTGTGAGTTCTGGACGCATGGCGCACCGGCCCTGCGCGGCCGCGATGCGGTCGTCGCGGCGTTTCGCAAGGCGTTCGCGACCAGCTCGTTCGAGCAGACGTGGAACGAGATCGAGCGCCTCAGCGGCGAGGATTTCATCGTCAGCGTCGGCCTCGAGGTGACCCAGGTGACTCCCGACGGCGGCGAGCCGATCGTCGTTACACAGCGGGGTTGGACGATGGCGCGGCGGTGCGACGATGGATGCTGGCGCTTCGCTCGCGGCACCACGAATCGCGAATCATGATGGGCGGATAAGCGCGCCAGGAGTCCACCCCCAAAATACCTCTTGCCTCTCACGTAACGTGAGGTTCTATCTTGTCGTTCGTGCGCACAAACGATCACGATTTTGAGGAGGTTTCATGACGCGCTCCGGCCTTTGGCGGGTGGGCGAGCTGGCGAAGCGGACCGGCGTTTCTGTTCGGACCTTGCACTGGTACGAAGAGATCGGCCTGATGTCGCCATCGCAACGCTCGGAGGCGGGGCACCGGCTGTATGCGGCTGAAGATCTCGGCCGCCTGCAGCAGATCCGGTCGCTGCGACAGCTCGGATTCTCGCTCGACGAGATCCGCGCGTGTCTCGGTGAACGGCAGTTTTCACCGCAGCAGGTGATCGCTCTCCACCTCGGGCGGCTCGATCAGGAGATCGCGTTGCAGCAGCGGCTGCGCGCCCGGCTGGAGTCGATCGCAGCGCGGTATGGCGCGGCGGAGGCTATCTCCGCCGAAGAATTCATTCAAGCAATCGAGGCAATGACCATGATGGAAAAGTACTACACGAAAGAGCAACTGGAAGAGCTGGAGCAGCGCAAAGGCGTCCTCGGCGCCGACGCGATCAAAGCGGTCGAGCAGGAGTGGCCGCAGCTCCTGGCGAAAGTCCGTACGGAGATGGAGAACAACACTGATCCGGCGGATCCGCGGGTGCAGGCGCTGGCTAAGCGGTGGATGGAGTTGCTGCAGGCGTTCAGCGGCGGCAATCGCGAGATCGAGAAGAGCGCCGCCAACATGTATCGGAACGAGCCGGGCGTGGCGCAGCAGTACGGGCTCGATCCGAGGATGTTCCCGTACATTCAGAAGGCGATCGACGCGGGGAAGTAGTTCTTGTTTTTGATGTGAGGGCCCCTCATCCGGCCTTCGGCCACCTTCTCCCCATCTGAAAAGCGATGGGGAGAAGGGGCTCGATTGTTTGAGCGGTGCGAGTTCAGACGCGATCGGGACGCCGTCGTCCGCGTTCGACAGCGCTGGTTGTGTCCGCTACGATCGTCGCATCGGAGGATTCCCAGCATGCGTGGACACGTCGCTGTCGTTGCGCTTTGCGCCGCTCTCTCGGTTTCGCTTCACGCCCAGACCGTCGTCGAGTATCCGGTCGCGTACAAGAACGAACCTTCGATGCCGACCGACGCGTGCCATCCGACGCCGAAGGGGTCGACGCACGAGATCACGTTCAATGCGAATGGTGGAAACTCGCTCTGGATTACCGGGCAGACCTATGACTCGGTCGTGCAGGTGACGGAGTCGGGCGCGATGACGTTCTATTCGATGCCGCCCCGCAGCGGACCGCATGGGATCGAGTTCGATCGCGATGGGCGCCTTTGGGTCACCCTCGAATTCTTCGGTCAGATCGTGCGCCTGAATGGCAGCGGCGTGCCCGATCTCACGCTCGATGTCCGCCTCGACTGTCCGACTTGTCCTGGCGGAGAGAAGATCAATACACGTCCACACGGAATGGGCTTCGGTTCCGATGGCAAGACGATCTGGTTTACAGGCAAGGCAACAGGGACCGTCGGCAAAGTCACGGCCGATGGAAAGATGACCACCTACACGCTGTGCACGGTGGGCAGCGTTCCGATCTACGTTCGTGCGGGCAACGACGGAACGATGTGGATCACGGAGCTCGTTGGCAACGCTATCGCCCGCATCACATCGGACGGCAAGGTCGCCGAGTTCGCGATCCCGACAAGCAACAGCCGGCCTATCGCCATCGTCCCCGAGCCGGGAAGCAACGCCATGTGGTTCAGCGAGGAGGCTGGCAATCGTGTCGGCCGCATCACGCCGGATGGAACGATCACGGAGTATCCGGTGCCGATGTCCGCGTCGAATGTCATTCTCGCGGGACTGGCGTTCGACAACGCGAAGAACCTCTGGGTGCAGCAATACATCGATCAAAACAGTCCGACACCCGCCAATCCGAGCCCCAGCGGCAACGACTACGTTATCCGCATCGACAAGTCGATCCTTACCGCGAGTCCGGGCGATCTTTCGAGAGTGCCGGTCACGTTCTACAAAGTGCCGTCGACAAAGACGATCATGCACCGCATCGTTCAGGGGCCGGACGGCAACATGTGGTTCACGGAGCTTGGCGTGAACAAGGTCGGGAAACTCGTGATCGCGCCGTGAGCGTGGCCGGCTACGCAGCCGCGTTGGTTGCTTGATCGGACGTGATCCTGCCGTCGTGAATCTCGACCACGCGGCTGGCGCGGCGGGCGAGCGCGGGGTCGTGCGTGATGATCACGAGCGTGCGGCCCTGCTGCCAGAGGTCGGTGAAGATCGACATGATGTCGCCGCCCGCGGATGAATCGAGGTTGCCGGTGGGCTCGTCGGCGAGGACGATGTCGGGCTCCATGGCCAGCGCGCGAGCGATGGCGACGCGCTGCATCTGACCGCCGGAAAGCTCGGTCGGTTTGTGATCGAGGCGGTCGCCGAGGCCGACTCTTTCGAGGAGCTCGGAGGCGCGCTCGTGGCGCTCGGCAGGCTTGATGCCGCCGAAGAGCATCGGCAGCTCGACGTTTTCGAGCGCGGTGATGTGCGGCAGAAGATTGAATGCCTGGAAGACAAAGCCGACGCGGCGGTTGCGGATCTCAGCCAGTTCGTCGCGCGTGACGCCGGAGACGGCCTGCCCTCCGATCTCATAGATACCGGACGTCGGCGTGTCGAGGCAGCCAATGAGATTCATCAGCGTCGATTTGCCGGAGCCGGACGGCCCGACGATGGCGATCATCTCGCCCTTCTCGATCTCGAGGTGGATGCCTTTCAAGGCCTCGACCTTCACCTTGCCGGTGTCGTACGTTTTCCGGATGTCGTCCATGCGGATGATGAGGTTATTGGTGGCGGTCATGGGTTCTCCGAGGTGATTACTCGTAGCGCAACGTTGACGCTGGATCGATTCTGGCCGCGCGTCTTGCGGGGAAATAGCCGGCGGCGAGGCCGATCAGGCCGAGTATCGCGGATGTGGCGACGCCGATTTGCGGTGACAGCGTTGGGCGGCCGAGGAACGAGAGGACTTTGTTGCTCTCGATCGGCACGAAGCTCGTCAGCGACACAAGGATCGTGGCGATGATGATGCCGAGCGCGCCGCCGATGAAGGTGTAGACGAGCGCTTCGAGCACGAACGGCGCGATGATCCAGCGCTGCTTCGCGCCGAGGGCCATCTTCACGCCGATCTCGCGCGTCCGCTCCTTGACGACGGCGTACATGATGTTGGCCACGCCGACGCCGCCGATGAGCAGAGTGAGCGCGCCGACGATGCCGAGGAAGAGCTGGATGCCGACGATGATGTTGCCTGTGGTCTTCGAGCTCTTGACCATGTCCCATGTGGACAGCGCGCGGTCGTCGGATGGGTCGTAGCGGTACTTGCCGCCGAGGAGCTCGTTGACTTTTTTCAGAGCGCCCTTCATCTCCTCCGGTTTTTGCGTCTCGATGACCATCACGCTGAGCCGGTCGCGCCCGAACTGCGCTTTGAATGTGGTGATGGGGATGACGGCGTGGTTGCCGTCGGGTCCGCCGTAGACGCCCATCTGCGTTTTCTTCTGCATCACGCCGATCACTGTGTAGGGCGCGTTGTTGAGGAGGAGCGTTTTTCCGACAGGCTGTTCGTCGCCGAAGATGTCTTTGGCCATGTCGTTGCCGAGGAAGATGACCCTCCGCCTCTGCACCTCATCTTCGGGGCTCAGAAACCGTCCACCGGCCTGGGCGTAGTGTTTGCGGTCTTCGCCGAAGACGTAGTTCACGCCGAGAATGCGGCCGTTGACGGTCTTGCGGCCATAGGTCAGCGCATTGCGCCCCGAGTTGAGCTCGCCGTGCACGGCTTTCAGTTCAGGCATCCTCTCGCGGATGAAGTCGACGTCCTCGATGCGCAGACGGATCGCGCGGCCGGGCGGCATCCCTCGCCATGGCTTCGTCGTCTCGCTCGGCCACATCACGGCCAGGTTCTCGCCGGTGGAGCGCCGGTTCTTGTCGAGCTGCAGCTTGAGCCCTTCGCCGAATGCAAGCAGGAGGAGGATGGCCACGGTGCCCCAGGCGATCGACGCGATCGTCAGATAGGCGCGCTTCTTCTGCAACCGCGATGAGGTGGCGAAGAGGTTGAGGATGACGTGAAGGTCGGTATTCATGGTTTTGCGCGGCCCTGGGGCCGCGCGTTGTCGGTTGTCGGTTGGTTGCGCTTCGCGCGTTGTCGGTCGTTTGTTCGTTTGTCGTTGGTATTCGGTTCTTTAATCAGAGACTAGAGATCAGAGACTAGAGACTCGACCAGCTAGGCTGATCTCTGATCTCTGATCTCTGTCTTGCATCTCTGATCTCTGCTTCATCGTTGTCCATTCTCAATTGTTCATTGTCAATTGCTCACAGCTTCATCGCGACGACCGGGTCGAGTCTCGCGGCGTCTCTAGCGGGGAAGTAGCCGGCGATGAGTCCGACGATTCCGAGGGCCAAGGCCGTGAGGATGGCGACTAGCGGGGAGACGACCGGATTGCCGACGTATTCGCCGAGTCCGAGTTTCGGGAAGACGGCACAGACGCTGAGGGAGATGGCGAAGCCGACAGCGCCACCAAGAAACGTGACCAGCATCGTCTCGATGAGGAACTGGCCAAGGATGTAGCGCTGCTTGGCGCCAAGGGCCATTTTGATCCCGATCTCGCGGGTGCGCTCCTCGACGACGACGTTCATGATGTTCGATACGCCGATGCCGCCGACGACGAGGGTAAGCACGCCGATGATGCCGAGAAAGGCATTGAAGGCAAGCATGAAGGTGTCGAAGAACTTGAACTGCTCGGTCGTGTTCCACATCCCCAGCGCTTCTTTGTCGTTAGCGTCGAATCGAAGACGCTTCCCGAGCGCGGCGCTGACGCGCTTCATGATCTGTTGCGTGTCGTCGGCGTTGGCGGCCTGGAACACGAAGTTGTCGACATACTTGTTGCCGGTGAGCGCGCGGAATGTCGTCGAGGGTATGAACATCTTCTGGTCATCGGGACCGCTGTAGTTCGAGTCCTGATCTTTCTCCTGCAGCACCCCGACGACAAGGAATGGCGACTGGTTGACGTTGATCATCTTCCCGACCGCGGGCGTGGCGCCGAAGATGTCTTTAGCGAGCCGGTTGCCGATGAAGGCGCTCCGCCGCTGTTCGTTGAAATCGATGGCGTCGATGAAACGCCCGCCTTCCTGCGGGATCATGTTGCGCATGGTCCCGAATTCGGGAACGACGCCCGAGGTATCGACTGCCAGCGTTTTGGTCCCGTACACGACCTTCATGTTGGTCGAGTACTCGCCCGAGATCGCCTTCAACCCATCGACGTTGCCACGCAGCGTTGCGAGGTCCTCATCCCGGATGCGAATTTTCCGCCCTTTGCCGAGCCCCTCGAACGGAACCGATGTGAGGCCCGGCCAAGCGATGACGATGCGGTCGCCGAGTCCCGCGGTTGACTTGATGAGCTGCGTGTGCAGCCCCGTGCCGAAGGCGAGCATCAGGCTGATGGCGACCGTCCCCCAGACGATCCCAAAGATCGTGAGGAAGGTCCGCAGCTTCTCAGCCTTGAGGTCGCGGGCGAGTTGTTTTAGTACGTCTTTCATGATTGCGCGTGGCGTGAGTTGGTTGTCGGTTAGTTGCCCTTCGCGCGTCGTCAGTTACTCACGTTCCGTTCTGTTTCCATCCTACGGTTCCTGGCCTGTGCAGGCGAGTGCGTCTCGTGCGTACCGCCTAATCAACTGACAACGCGCGAAGCGCAACTAACCGACAACCGACAACGCGCGGCCCGCCAGGGCCGCGCAATTAAGAAATTTCCTTCGGCGGTCTCTCCACAACCTTCTCGCCCTTCTTCAGGCCGGACAGCACTTCGACATTCAGTCCGTCGCTGATGCCGGTCTTGATGTTGACCTTCTTCGGAGATTTCGGATCGTTGCCCGGTACTTCGACGCTGGCGGTCTTGCCACCGTCGCCGAAGGTGACGAGCCGCTCGGGGATGACGAGTACGTCCTTGTGCTCGCGGATGATGACGTCGGCGTTTGCGGAGTAGCCGGCGCGCAGCGTGATCTTGCTCGGCTCGAGCTCGACCTCGACGTCGAAGAGCGTCGCCCCTTCTTTTTGCTGCGCTTGCGGAGCGATGCGCGAGACGTGGCCGGTGACTACGTCGGTGGGGAGCGCACCGACTTTGATGCGCGTCTGCAGGCCGACCGCCAGCTTGCCTACATCGATCTCGTCGACCGTTCCTTTGAAGATCAAATCGCGCATGTCGGCTACGGTGGCCATCTCGGTGCCGGGCTGGTACGAGGTGAGCGGGACGATCGGGTCGCCCGGATTGACGGTGCGCGTGAGGATTGTGCCGGCTGCCGGCGCGCGAATGATCGATTCGGTTCCGGAGACGGTGAGACGTCCTTTGCGGGTGAGGTCACGGTTCTGCTCGGCCTTCGTCATCGCTACGCGCGCGAGGTCGTACGATTCTTTCTTCGCTTCGACGTCGGACTTCGGCAGCACGCCGGAGCGCGAGAGTTGCAGCGAGCGCTGGTAGTCGCCTTCCGCTTTTCGATACGACGCCGAGGCCGATTCGACTTGCCGGTCGACCTCAGTCACTTCCATCGGCGTCGGATCAGGCGCGATCTCGAAAAGAGGATCGCCAGCCTGAACGGTGTCGCCGACCTGCGCCAGGGCACGTTTGACGATGCCCGATATTTTCGATTTGACCGCGAACTTCTGCCGCGGCTGGATCTGCCCGACGGCGACCGCCTTTTCGACGATCGATCCCTGGATGACTTCGACCTGCTTGAGGCCGTCGTCTTTCTTCCCGCTGCGCGTCCAGGCATAGACGCCCGCGCTCGCGCCCGCCAGCACGACCAGTATGAACAACGTTCTCCATAGCTTCCGCATAGGTGATCTCCGAGCTCCGAAGGGCTTGTACGGACGTTTGGACGTTTGGTTAACGCCAAAGTTGGGTGCGGAACGCGGCGTATCAGGCCTTTATCTGCGTCCATCTGCGAGATCTGCGGATCAATCAGGTGGGGACCGATCCGCAGATGACGCAGATGTAGCAGATCGATGCATTCGGCAAGTTTTACCGTGATGTATTCCAAAATAGATGCTTCCGACACACAAATCTTGAGTCCGGACTCAAGAAACGAAGGTCCGGACCCAAGAATCTAAGGTCCGGACCCAAGAAACTAAGGTCGGGACCTTAGAAACGAAGGTCCGGACTCAAGAAACTAAGGTTGGGACCTTAGAAGGAAGGTCCGGACTCAAGAAACTAAGGTCCGGACCTTGGAAACGAAGGTCTGGACTCAAGAAACAAGGTCGGGACCTTGAAAACGAAGGTCCGGACTCAAGAAACAAGGTCGGGACCTTGAAAACGAAGGTCCGGACTCAAGAAACAAGGTCGGGACCTTAGAAACGAAGGTCCGGACTCAAGAAACAAGGTCGGGACCTTAGAAACGAAGGTCCGGACTCAAGAAACAAGGTCGGGACCTTGGAAACGAAGGTCCAGACTCAAGAACTAAGGTCCCGACTCAAGAAACTTGAGTCGGGGGACTCCAGAAACGACGTCACCGCCACGCTGCAGCCGGCGCGGCCTCCAGGAACTCCCGCAACTGCTTCTCCCACACAGGAGCCCACGTGTGCGTGCCATGCCCGCGCGTGGCGTCGCTGATTGGCAGCAGCAGATAGCGTCCGCGCTTCACGCGTTTGATCGCGCTCTCCATGATGCCGAGCTCGGGCGGGTTGATGAAGTCGTCCGCTGAGTTGATGGCCAGCAGCGGTGCGGTGATGTGATCGAGCTGCGGCGCAGGGTCGTAGTCGCGCGACGACTCGATGGCGTAGAGCAGATCGTCGGCGTCGTTCGTCGCGGTCCGGGATTTCATCTGCTCGGCGATCCAGCGGTCGGCGTCATCGCGTGTAGGCGCAGCCTTCTGCCATTGCAGCGGACTGCTGCCGACGAGGATCAGTATCTGAAGTGCGGCAGGGAGGTCGTTGCGCTGCAGATCGTCGATCATCATCTTCCGCCAGATGCGATTGCGCCCCGCGATCTGCGCCGGTGCACTTGCCAGCGGCACGAGCGCGTCGGCGGCGTCCGGCCAGCGCTCTCCCCACATCCACGTCTGCATCCCGCCCATCGACGTCCCCATGATCACTGCCAGATGATCGATGCCGAGTCCCTCGGATACCAGCCGATGCTGCAGCTCGACCATGTCGTTGTAGCCGTAGTGTGGAAACTTCGCGCGCAATCCATCGCTCGGCTTGCTCGACTTCCCGTGGCCGATGTTGTCCGGGATGACGATGAAGAACTTGTTCGCATCGAGCAAGCCGCCCGGCGCGAAAAGCACGCCCGCGAAGTGGTCGTTGAGAAACTGCCTGAGCGATCCGCCAGTTCCGTGCAGCACGAGGACAGCGTTGGTCCCGTGCGCGGTCCGCCGCAACGTCCCGATCGTCGCATAGTGAATCCTTGCCTCGGGCAACACCTCGCCGCTGGCAAAGTGAAAATCCTTGACGAGAAAGTCGGCTTCGACCGGCGCAGGCGCTTGTGCGTGAACGGCGAAGGCGACGAGAAGGAGAGCGAGAGCGGTGAGGTGGCGCATGGGCGAAGTGTAGCGCTGCGTAGCGTTGACGCACTTGGGAGGATCAGCCTAAAGTCGAGAGAGATGAGCGGTACGTGAGAAAACGTGAATGGCCACCGTGGTGGGCTTGGGACCTCGAGTTCAGTCCGCATCTTTTGAAACGCATGGAGGATCGGCGCTTCACGGAGGTAGATCTCAGGCGTATGCTGGAACGAGCCACGGGACATCGGCGGGATTCTGTGACGGGACGTTGGGTCATTGAAACTCGTCACAGCCGGCGCGCGTGGGAAGTGATTCTGGAACCGCTCATCACGGAGCAATTAGTTCTCGTTGTCACGGCGTATCCGCTCGACGGGGCAAGACTATGATCAGCACGCCTTATCTCGAAGTCACCTATCGCCATGGGCGAGCGATTGCCGCCTATTACTATCTCCCGCGCCGTCCCGGCCAGCGCAGTCTCAGAACGCAGCGTGCGGTGGGCGGCCTTCTGATCGATTACGCCCGAGGCGGGCGGCCGATCGGAGTTGAGATCACCGCTCCTGGAACGATTTCGGTAGCTGTCTTCAACCGTGTTTTGCGCGAGCTGGGTTTTCCGCCTGTCACCCGTGAGGACCTTGCGCCTCTCATTGCTGCCTGAGCTCGATCTGCGTAGCCGCGGAACGAGCTTCGCTGGCGCATCCTGCGGGTTAGAATCCCTCGTCCGAAACCTTGGAGACCCACGATGATCCCAACGATCCTTGCGGTCGCACTCTTCTTCGCTACGTCCTCGGCTAGCTGGTACGAACACTACGAGCGCGGCGTGCGCCTCATCGAGCAGGGCAATGCCGCTGCCGCGCGAACGGAACTGGAAGCGGCGCTGGCGGCGCATCCCGCGGAAGGGCTGCAGCTCGCTACGGCGCCGCGGCAATACACCGACTATCTCCCTCATTTGTATCTCGCCATCGCCGATCAGATGTCGGGCGATGTCGCGGCGGCGCGGAAGCAGCTCGCGCTCGCCGAGGACAGCGGCGTGGCGATCAGGAGTGAGGCCGGACGGCCGCTGCTCGTCGCGTATCAACTATTGCTCCGCGGCGACAGCACCGGCAAGTTCGCCCGGCCTGCGTATGCCGTTTACGCCGAGCGGCCGCCGATTCTCAGCGAGGCGGAGTTCAACACGCTGCGCAACGACGTCCTGAACAAATGCAATCTGCCCGACGCGAAGCTCTCCGACGCGCCATGGTACGCGCGCTACGAACTGGCGCTGGAGCTCGAGCACAAGGGCGACTATCCCCGCGCACTCCGGCAGCTCATCGACGCCGTCGCGCTCCGCCCGAACCCGCAGCGCCACGCCCGTATGTACGGAATGTGGCTGATCGACTACTACCCCTACTTTCACATCGCCCGCGAGCATGTCCGCCTCGAGAACTGGGAGTGCGCCCGCAACGCCCTCGAAATCTCGCAACGCCTGTCCGAGATCCCGGCAGGAGCGCCAGAGATCAACGAGCTGATGGCGATGCAGCAGGAGACGGCGCGCAAGTTGGCGGGGGCGGGGAAGTGAGATCGGGTTGAGCCATGAGCCACCCTATCCATCGCGTTACGCGGTTCGCAATCACCGGCTCCTACACACTCAATGTGGTGTTTGACGACGGCACTGAGCAACAGATCGATTTCCGCCCGGTTTTGCACGGAGCGCTGTTCGGACCTCTTCAGGATCCGGCCACCTTCAACGCCGTGACCCTCGACTCGGAGGCTGGCACTCTCGTCTGGCCAAACGGAGCCGATTTCGATCCCACGACACTTCATGACTGGACGAGAGTCCGTGACGAGCTAGCGGCTCGCGCTCTGGAGTGGGAAAAGGTTGCATCAGAGAATCTGACAGATGCAGGAACACGAATGGAGCCGGTGCACCGCTGATGAAATACTCCACTCTGGACACCGTCGTTCTCAATCGGGACTTACCTGAGCATGGCCTCAAGATCGGCGACCTCGGCACGATTGTCGAAATCTACGAACCCGACGGCATCGAGGTCGAATTCGTTACGGCGTCGGGTCGGACCGGTGCTCTGCTCACACTGAAGGTCGGCGATGTCCGCCACGTTGCCGACGCCGATCTCGTCACTGTCCGGCAGTTCGCACGTTCCGCGTAGGGTCGCCCTTTTCGCTCGTGTACGCTTCGAGGCGTGGACATCCTCGTAGTCTGCCCCGACTCTTACGACCGCTGGGCTTTCGAGCGCGTCGACGGGCACGGCTTTCATTTCGTCGATGCCGGCATCAGTCATTGGGAGGCGTCGCCTGACTTTGATTTGGTCGCGTATCTCGGGCGGTGTCGGGAGGTGATGCGGTCCGAGCACATCGATGCCGTTGTTTCCACGCACGACCTCGGCGATCTGATTGCGGCGGTGTTGGCGAAAGAGGCGGGGTTGCCGGGGCCGTCGCCGGAGGCGGTGTTTCTCTGTTTGCACAAGCTGTATGGGCGGCGCGCGGAGGTCGATCCGATTCGGTATGGGGCGGTGCGGCTCGATGAAGAGTTGCCGGCGCTGACGTATCCGGCGTACATGAAGGCGCCGTGGCTGAAGCTTGGGCTTCTGGGGTTCAAGCTCGAGTCGGACGATGAGGCTCGGGCGGCGATGGAGCTGGCTCGGCGCGAGTTGCCGGCGTGGGCGCGGCAGTACTACCCGTTGTTTGAGGCGGTGGTCGATCTGGCAAAATATCCGTTGGCGACGACGGACATGATGCTGGTCGAGGAGTTCGTCGAGGGGCGGCAGGTGACTGTCGAGGGTTGGTCGCTGCACGGCGATGTTCAGATCTGGGCGATGACGGATACGAACACGTTTCCCGGATCGCGTGTGATCGACAACTTCTCGACTCCTTCGCGCGTCGATGCGGAGACGGCGGCGACGTTGACCGCGAAAACCATCGAGACGATTCGTGCGTTCGGCTTCGATGGCGGCTTCTTCAATGTCGAGTTCTGGCTGACGGACAATGACGTGCGGCTGACGGAAGTGAATGGCCGGTCGGCGGCGTGCTTCGGCGGGATCTACGAGTTGGCGCTGGGTGCTGACATCTTCGCGGCGGTTGCAGATGTCGCGTGTGGGCGAACGCCGCGTGCGCTGCCTCAGGTGGGTGGGCGCGTGGCGGGGCAATTCAACGTCATCACGTTCGAGGACGATCTCGCCGGCAATCTGCTCGACAACGACGCCGCGAAGATGGTTCCCGAGTTCTCGGCGTTCCGGCGCGCGGATGAGCGCGTTCGGCCGGTGTCGGAGTTCGGCGTCGTGCTGGGACAGATAGAGATTGCCGGCGATTCGCACGAGGAGATCCATGCACGCGCCGCGGAGATGCGGCGGAGGTTGTTGAAAACGAAGTAACATCCGGGCATCGTCCTCGAGAATATGAACCCTGAAATGCGGCGTGTGGTGACGTTGGCGGAGGCAGCGGCGCGGAGAGGCTGGGGCGATGCGGATGTCGCGGCGTTGGCGGCATCAACGCGTACTCTTTCTGTCGATGAGTCCGAGCTTCAGCGGATTCTCTCCCTTCCGATTGACGATCACGGGCTTCGCGAAGATGTGTTCACGACCGAGCCGGCGTTTCATGCCAGTGTGTTCGGGCTGAGGGCCGGCGAGACGATTCCTCTGCACGATCATCCGGGGCTGAATGTGATCACGAAGGTGCTGCGCGGGCGCATTCGCGTGCGGACGCTCGAGTGGATCGATGCGGCGAGTCTGACCGCGCGCGAATGCGGAGAGGTTGTCATCGGCGACGCCGACGACGCGCTTGTGTTGCGCAAGTCGCCGGGGACGTTGCACACGGTCACTGCGATCGAGGGGACTGCGTTTCTCGATCTCTTTGCGCCGTACTATGACGAGGTGATGCGGCCCTGTCGGTACTACGCGATTGAGCGGCCGTCCGCAAGTGGTGACATGGCGGATGGCAACATGGAAGGCATACAGCTTTGCGTGGTTTCCTGGGAGGAGGCGCGCTCTTGTCCTGCGCCGCTGACGAAGGCATGACCACGGCTATTCTCCTCGTCGAAGCACGCGGACAGTCGGTTCATTGCCGCGAGGATGCCTGCGTGAATCTCGTGCAGGCGGCGTGGCTGGCGCGGGAGCTGGTGCGCGGCGGTGTCGACGTTCGGATGCGGTTGATCACCGATGCCGGGCAGTCGATCGAGGAGTATTCGATCCTCTGCCACGCCAAGGACGAAGTTCACGGTTTCAAGGAACGAATCGCTACTTCGGCCGATCCGCGCGTCGCGCGTTACGACGTGGTTCGGGACTTACGGGCGCGGCTGCCGTTCCTCTGCGAAGCTGCCGCCGCGGCTGGCATCGAGGTCGAGGAGCGGCTCTTCTACTCGCCGCTCGTCGCGCACATCGCAGGAGTCAATCGCGAGTTAATGGCGACGCTTCGCGACGTCTCCCATCCGATGTTTGACGTCGAGCGGCTCGATGAGTCGGAGCATCTGATCGACTTACACGCCGGCGCGCCGTATCTCGATCTCGATCTCGCCATCGCGCGGCGCGCCATCGCGATCGTCGCCGGAGACGCCTTTGAGTCGATCGATCTCGACACCGTGTCGCGTCCTGACGAAGAGCCGCAGCATTGGCTTCATGGCGCCGAGGGGCGGGCCATGATCGAGTGCGATCTGGCGTGCAAAGAGACGGGCGAGTCGAATGGAGGCTTTCACGACCGGCTCATCGGCGTTTTCGCGTCGGTGATCCCAACCGGCGAAGAGCGTCCTTACTTCAACTCGCCGGTCTCCTGCCGCGTGGAGCACGGCAAGGTTCGCCTCATCGCCCGCGACCGTTTCAACATCCTCGGCATCGCCGGTTCCGAACGGATGAAGTTCGACCGGTTCCGCGAACTGCTCGACGCACAGGACAACCGTACCGCGGAGCGCCTGCTGGCGATCAAGTATCCGCACACGTCGCGAATCATTGCGTCGAGTGTGGCCGCCGAGGCGGGAGCATTGCTCGAGAGTGGGCCGGTTCATGTGATGTTCATCGACGGCATCGGCGGCTGGAATCCGACGACGGCGGGTTTGATCGACGTCGAGTTGCAAACGAGCCTCGATCCCGCTGTTGCGTATCACCGCGTCACCGCGCGCGATGCGTATCGCGAACTGCCGCCGTTCGCAGGCGGACTACTGCCGATCGTCGACGCGCTCGCCGCGAACCCACCGTCTCTGTTCGAGAACGGCGAGCTCGCGGCGCATCTTGTTCAGTTGGTGATCGGCGCGCTCTTACCAGCGACGAACAGCTTCCACTCGTGAATCTCCGTCGCGCCGACGTTCAGGCGCGCTACGAAGTCCATCAGCCGTTCCGTGTTTTCGGCGGCTGAGCGCGTGGCCGGGTTGAAGGTGTCATTGAAGCGTTGACGCAGGTAGTACGGCGGGATCGTCTGATAGAAGAGTCTTGCCTGCACCCTTGCCGCGCCCGGTAATTTCGCGAGCGGGATTCTGTAGATGATCGTGTCGCAACCGCATCCGTTCAAGTAGTCAGGATCCTTGGCTGCCGAACCATGCGGCGCGGTCTCCGCCGCATGTGGGCCGTTGGGCTTCCATCCGCGCGGCAGGAGCCGGTTCTTCTTCACATTATCGAACAAGCTGAGGAAGCTCGTCGTGAAGTGGCCTTCGGTGTCCTTTACCAACTCCTCGTAGATCTGGACCTGCGACTGATCGTGAATCTCGGTGTAGTGATCCTGGTATTTGCCGCCTTCGAAGAACTCGCTCGGGAGGATCATTCCGCCGGGTCCATTCGTAATCATGCCGAACTGGTTCGTCGCACCGGAAGCCCAGATCGGCTTGCCGGCGGCATCGAGCACTTCGAAGTTGAGAAAAGCCCGCCGGAACGACACGCCGGATGGAAAGCTGTGACCGGCGTTGTTCGTCACGCGGACTTGCACTTCGAGATTGCTGGCCGCTTTACTCATCGAGAGAATTTCGACAGTCGCGGTCTCCTGCCGCGCCAGGTCGATCGTGGCCTGTTCGGCGAGGGCCAGGCCCTTCACCGCGGTCGTCGAATCGGCGAGCATCGGATCGATCGTGCGAATGCCGAGGGACTGGGAGAACTGCAGGAACATCTCCTGAACGAAGAGGTTGATCCCGACGAGCGTGTGCCGTCCAAAGGGCTTGCGCGTCTGCAGAGTGATGTCTTTGTCGGGCAGCCGGTCGTCGACATACGGATAGGTGTTGTCCTCGATGTTGGCGATTCGGTACTGAAGATCCTGGCTGTGAAACTCCTTCAACTTGAACGTCGAAGGCATGTGGCAGTCCTGACAGGTCTGGGCGTCCTTGCTCACCGGCTGCTGCTCGTTCTGGAACACGCTGTTCTGCCACTCGAAGTATGTCGTCTGCTCGAAGTCGGTCTTGACCTGCACGCCCTTCGCGTTCAGCACGGGGAGCTCGATGGTGTGACAGGAGCCGCAGAGTTTCGACTCCTTCACGTACTCGACGTGCATCGGCTGCATGTTGAGCGAGTGATTCATCGGCTTTACCTGCGGATCGGCGAACGGACCGATGATCGTTCCCGGATCGGTGGTGTTGAACTGGCCGGTGTAGGTCGACGGTTTGCCGAGGTCCTTGTCGGAGATGTGGTGGCAGACGGTGCAGGAGACCGAATCGCGGGCCAGTGCGCCGTACTTCGCGTCGCCGGTCGGTTGCGCCAGCGTTGGCTGCCACGCGTAGATCATCTCCGGTTCGAACGGACGCTTTTGGTTCGTGTCGATGGCGAGCTGACGTTGGCCCATGGCGCCGTGGCAGCGAAAACAGATGTTCGGGATGGTCGTCGGCAGTTGCGCGTTCTTGTGGATCGTCAGCTCGCTGGCGATCTGCGAGAAGAAGACCGGATCGCGTCCGGAGAGTCCCATGAGCGATGCGCGCCACTCGCCGTACGGAGAGACGTTGTATGCAGTGGGATTGCCTTTGGCATCGGGCGGGCTGCCGGCTGCGGGATAAAGCATGTTCGCGGGATACGGCGCGATGTTGCCGGTGGCGTCGTGGCAGCCGAGGCATTGATCGGAAGTGATGAATTGCTCGGGGCCATTCTTCAGCGAGAGCACGTGGTCCCAAGTCTCGCCGGGTAACGGCCGATACGTCAGTTTGTCGGCCGGTTTCCACCACGGCGCCAGGATCTTGAGGATCTCCATATCGAAGATGGCGCCGTTAAGAAGGGGGCCGCCGGCCTTCCGTTCCTCCTTCGACCGGTGCGCGTCAGGATGCACGCTCTTCGGCGGGTCCATGGTTGGCGTGACGTTGAGGTACGTGATGACATTCGTTCCCTCGACGTTGCGCATCGTGGCGTAGGTGTTGTCGGCGGCGGCGGCAGAAGCGTGGCAGTTGATGCAGTAGTTTCCGAAGCCGGCAGCGGGGTAGGCGGTGTTGCCGAGGTCTGTGGAGACGGGACTTGTGCCGCTCCAGTACCAGCCGTCGAAGGCGCCGTTGGAATCGCGCACCATCACGGTCACGCCGTTGTTGGGATTCGGCGGCGTGGTGTACTGCGCCGCGGGCGGCTTGAACATCTCTTTGACGATGATGGCGTTGTCTGCGATCGGCGTCGTGGCGCGCTTCGCGGCCGGGAGCTTGATCCAGCTTGCGACATCGGGCGAGTACCAGCAACGCACGGCGGGATGCGTTCCGTAGTAGTCGCCTTCAATGTAGGGCCCGGTGTCGCGCACCAGCGGATCGTTCGTCCAGCCGAGTTTTTCGTAGCAGCGGGTGTTGATGAAGGCAATCAACGCGTTCTCGAACGCCTGCGTGTTCTTGCTCGGAGGCATGACGGACGAGAGATCGCACGCCGCAGGAAGGTCCGCCGCCGCGAGCGGTAGGGAGATGGTGGCGAGGATGAGACACGCGAGAGCAGTGACGCGCATGAGACTCCTTTCCGTGACGGGGAGGAAAGGAGTCTAGCATTCCAATTTGAAAAACCGGTCACCACAGAGGCACAGAGGTCACAGAGATCCCCTCCGTGTGCTCAGTGCCTACAGTTTGCGCAGCGCCACGACGGCGAGCTTTCTCGATCGCTCGATCTTCTCGTCTTCACTCCCTTTGCCACCGACGCTGATTCGAACGATGGCGTCTCCTTTGAGAACATAGAGTGCGCCCGACATCCGGTTGCCGCTCCAGACTGCGGTGTCGCCGACGCCGGAAACTCTGCGCACGGCGCTTTGATGCTCTTCCTCCGCTTCGCGCGCCGGCGGAGCGGTCTTCATCGCGGCGCCACGGTCGTGATCTTCATCGGCCTCTCGTTCGTCGCGCACGCCTGAAAAATGCGCTTTCCAGAACGCGTTTGTCTTGCCGTGCATCAGGTCGACGCTGACCGAGTTGGTGAACGACGGCAGCGCATAAAAGCACTGCGACACGCGCAATCCATCAGCCTCGGTCTCGGTGAGCTTGGCCGATCGGAATGCTTCGCCTTGCACGTGCGCGATCTCCCGCGCCGACAGCAACTGGCAGGCGTTGGGCAACCGCGACGGCGCCGCCGCGGTTGCCACGAGGAAAAGAAGTGCAGAGAACATGGTCGTCATCGGATCGTTATCGGCTCAGGAGTGGTGTCGTCGCCGTCCAGACGCTGACCGGCCCGGCGCTGAGGTTGACGGTCTTGATGAGGTAGACGCCGCCGTGCGTCAGCGGTTGGTTGATGACGGCCAGTCCTGATGACGTGTCCGCGGTCGCCAGCGAAAGGCCGGTTGCATCGACGAGTCCGACGCGCAGCAGCAATCCATTCGACGACTCCGCGACGATGGAGATCGCCTGCGCGTTGTCCGGAAGCGTGATCTGCGATACGAGCTCCTGGCCAATCGACAGATTGGACGTGCTCGTGGAAGTCGTTCCCGGGCCGCTCGTAGGCTGTGCATTTGACGACGAGCTTTGCAGAACGAAGCTATCGAGATACGTGGTCCCGTTGCCGCGGAGCTGCAGCGTGTGCGAGCCCGGCTGCAGTGGACCGTAGGTCTTGCTGAATGTGAACTGCGGGTTCTTCAGCGTGCCGAGCGGGCCTGAGAAGTCGATCGTGCCTTGCGAGACGCCGTCGAGGAACATTTCGGCGGTGCCGCCCTTCGTGCTCTTCGCGTAGTTGAAGGTGATGGAGCCGAACTTGTTCGATGGCACGGTGAACGTCAGGCTTGCGGTCGCTTTGCCGCTGCCCATGCGGAAGTGACCGGCGCTGGCGTTTCCGTCGCTCAGCAGATGCCAGCCGTTCGAATAAGCGATGCGTGCGTCGTCGTCTTCGATCGTCGTCATCGACGGCGGCGCGCAGAAAGCGTTGCCGACCATCAGGTAGGTGTTCGTGGTCGACGCGGTGTCGATCGCCGAACGGCTGGAGGTGACGACACTTCCGGATGTGACGAACGTCCGAGCGAGAAGACCGCCGATGATGTCGCCGGCAGCGGCGTTGCCGATCTTCGATGTGGAGAGGACGAGCCGGATCGTGCCGTCGGGCAAGAACGTCGACTCCGCGTCGCAGTTGCCGAGGAGGTGCGGCTGGCCGACGGCGGTGACGACGGCGCTGGTCAGATCGATCGTGCCGTACTGGTAGGCGACGACGCCGCTCGGATCGGTGTTCATCTCGACGTAGTACGAGCCGGTGTCAGTGGTCGGGAAGTTCCAGAGGATGCGCCATTCGCTGCCCGGAGGCACGCTTGCAAGCGAAGCGACTTTCATCGTGAAGACGAGCTTTTGCGAGCCGTCGCTGTAGTACGGCTCGGCGATGGAGACGGACTGGATGTCGAGCGCGGCATTCGCGGCAGCCGTGCTGTCGCCGGTCGGATCGGTCATGACAGTGACGCCGGGCAACGTGCAGGAGCTTCCGCCGCCCCCTGCTGAGGAGACGGCGTTGCTGCCGCACGACGAGCCGACGGAATTCGTTGCAACGACGGAGTAGCTGTAGGTCTGCGCAGGATTGGCTGTGGGATCGGTGTACGAAGTCGCGGTGGTGCTGGCGATGGCCGTGCCGTCGCGGCGCACGGAGTAATTCGTGATTGCGGAACCGCCGTTGTTTCCTTCCGACCACGTCAGTCTGGCGAGCGATCCGTTGCGCGTAACCGTGAGAGCGGGGGCAGAAGGAGCGGTCGGCTCGGCCGGGTCGAACTCAGCGAACATCCGCCGCCCACCTGTTTGCCGCAGGATCGAGGCTACCGCCGTGTATGAGTTTCCACGCGCGGTTGCCGGACCCTGAACGCAGGCATCGACGCAACCGTCGGCGAATCCGATGAGCATGCGTCCCTGTTTGTCGACGGTCATGTCGTTGAAGTCGAGCAGATTCCGCGAGATCTCCGCGCCGCCGCTGAGCCAGACCGGACCGCGCTGTACGGGATCGTTGGGAGTGGCGTTGACGAGATGCCACGTGGAGCCGCCGTCGTATGTGGTGGCGACGTACATGTACCAGACGCCCGGATAGGTGCGCGCGTCGAGCGCGCCGATGCTGTTCGACCCGAGGAATGCGAAGGAGGCGCGGTTGTCATCGCCGGCCACGACTTCGGAGAAGACCGTATTCTTGATGCCGGCCGCTGCGCCAACGTCTTTCACGTCGTGCCAGCTCTGCCCGTGATCGTCGGAGATTGCGATGACTGGTGAGTTGTTGTTGTCAGCAAAGCCGAGGTAGACGCGGCCGTTCTTCGAAACGCCGACCGACGGATCGCTGCCTGCGGCGAGGCTGTTGGGCACCGTCCTCACGTTCCAGGTTACGCCGTTGTCTTCGGAGACGACGACGCCCTGCTTGCCGCCGCAGTCTTTGTTCGGGACGTAGGCGACGCCGTCGGCGCCGACTTTGACGTGACCATGCAAACCGCCGCACTGCGAGGTGTAAATCGGAACTGCCGGTCCGTAAGTCAAGCCGCCGTCGAGCGACAGGGCACAGTTCGCGAGGGCCAGGTCCTGGGCGCAGTAGTAAACGGCATTCGGATAGAACGCGCCTGCAAGCAGCGGCTGATGGAACGGTCCGCCGCCGACTGTCTGGTGATCGATGCCCGACGCGATTCCGGCGCCTTGCGACGGAAGCCAGAGATCGCCGTCGTTGTCGGTAACCGCGGAGAGACTCTCCGTGCTGGCGAATACGAGTTGCGAGACGATCGTGCGGCCGACCTTCGAATCCGTCCAGAGAATCGGATCGAAACTCTCATTGCCTGTGATCTGCGACTGTTTGGCTACCCACGTCGAGGTCGGATTCGTCGGGCAGGAGTCATCGAACGAGACACGGAAGGTGGTGACGAACGATTGGAAGAGGACGTTGCCGGTGATCCAGTTCGAGCCGATCGAAGGCTCGCCGGCGTCGGTGCCGAGTCCAGTGGCGAGCTGCGCCGCTGAGGGCGTGAAGAGACTGAATCGCGGCGGCTGTCCGGTGGCCGGCGTGGCTGCCGGGAACGGCGTGCGTTGCGCGGTGGTGAAGACGAAGCTGGATGGCGTCGTCGTCGAGTTGTAGAGCGCGGCCAGTCCGTGTCCCGAGTCGACGAACTGCGGGATCACCTGGATGAGCAGCGTGCTCGAGACCGATCCGTTGACGGGAACGAGGCTCTCGATGAGCGTCGGCGCCGCGCTGATCCCGGTCAGGGGAACGATGGCGCGGCCGATGAGACGTTGCGGTTGCGCGCGGTCCGCGGTGTAGTCGGGATCGGCGAACACGCTGACCTCGATCGCGCCGCCGACTCCGATCGTTTCCGGGTTGCCGGTCGACCAATACCACTTGAAGTCGAGGGTGCCGGCAAGGTTCCCTGAATACGCACCGGACCAGTAGATGGCCAGAGGGTTGCCGACGTAGTCCGCGTTGGCGACGGAAGGCGGACCGGTCTGGATCACTGGCGCCGTGCCCGTCGGGGGGCTCGTGTCGAAGGTCGCGGTGCCGATCGTGCCGCTGGCGGTGTCGTTGGCGACTTTGTTGGCCTGATCGGCAGGGTCACCTTTGAAATAGTAGGTTTGCGCTTGAGCGAAAAGGTTGGAGGAGAGAACGAGGGCGGCGAGGGCGATTAGGGCGACTACGATCAATCGAGGGCGCTTCGACATGAACAACTCTCCCATTCTGCGTTATTTACCGGGCCCTTAGTAGTAGTGCTACCAACATGCGGCACTCGTACTGCTAATTTCGCGCCTACTTTTTGCCGGTCCGCGGGGAGAATTCCGAATAAAAAAGCCCGCCGGTTCCGGCGGGCTTCGTCAAACGGCGAAAAATGGAGATTAGTTGATGTCCTGACCTGCCTCGAGCTTCTTAATCATCCCCTCGAGGCTCTTCTTGTTCTGCTCGTCGGGCGCCTGGGCCAGTGCCAGCTTTGCGTACTTCAAGGCTTCCGGGTAGCGTCCCGCGGCCGAGTTGCCGCGAGCGAGACCGACATTCACCGGCCACATGCCCGGAAAGCGCTTCGCATTCAGTTCCCACACCTGGATCGCTTCTGCTTTCTTTCCTCCGGCCAGGAGTGCTCGCGCATAGGCGTGGAGATCGAGGGCCGTCGCAGTGGGATGGCTCAACGCCTCCTCGCGCGCTTTCGCACCCTCCGCGGTCTTGCCGTTTGCGTCGTACGCCTCGGCGAGCGTCATCAGGTTAGTAAAGTTCTTGCGGCCGATGCCGCCACCGCCGGTGTTGGCTGTCTGAGCCCATTCCAGCGCCTCGGCCGGATGTTTGCTGTCGAGCGCATAGCGCGCCGCCTGCTGCCAGGTTGAATCGGTGAATCCTGGCGAGTTGCGGAGCTCATTGCGGATGTTGGCGATATAAAGATCGCTGGCATTCGGGACCGTGATGTCGATCGGTACCGCCAGCTCTTCCCACTTCATGGCGACGGTCGCGTGGTCGTCGCGCCGTTCTGTGAAGTGGAAGGTCAGGACCTCGTGATAGTCGGTCTTCTCGGGCTTGGCCTTGACGCGAAGCGCGTCCTCGGCTGGGTCATAGAAAAAGCTGCCCCACGAAGTGTGATTCTTCGAGAAGATCCAGGTCCACTCATCCTGCTGCGGAATCGCAAAGAGCGCATACGAGCCGGCAGGCAGGGTCGAGCCGTTGACCTGGATGTCATGCGAGGTCGTGAAGATGGTGTTCACGTTGGCGCCGACGCGCCAGGGGCATTCCTTGCAGGTGCCGAAGCCGAGGTTGTTCATGCCCCACGGCACGAGCGTCCCCCAGATCTTGCCGCGGCGGTCCTGCCCCTGCGGGCTGTGGACGTGCGGACTGCTGTAGTCGATCGAAACCGTGACGAGACCGATGTGCTGGATGACGGTTGCGCGTTCGTTGCCGCCCGAGGGAGGAAGAGTGAGTGCGGACTGCGCGCTGGCGCCGATGGCCGTCAGCAGGACAGCCGCTGCGATGAGAAACCGATGGTTCATAGACCGCTCCTTTCGAATGCGTCAATGTACGCACGGTTCCTCTTCAGGTCGTGAGCGAATCGTGAACAAAGTCAGAGGTTTCCGCGTCATTCCCGGAGGCGGCGGTCATCCCTCCTTCGATGACCGGAAGCCGGCGTCGTTCGGGCCAGAGATCGTCGGCATGTGGCCGGAGGTCGCGACGATCGCCACCCCACTTGCGGCGAAGGGCAGCTCTCGGGAATGACTCCATCGCAAGCCCGGTAACCTGTCTCGCGCGTTCGCCAAAGCCACTAACTGACGTCCGATCAGCAGGTTACGTGATGGCGAACAGTCGAGATAAATACCTCCGAGGTCAAGGTAAATACCTCGGAGGTCAAGGTATTTAGGTTCGAGGCCGAGGTATTTACCTTCGAGGCCGAGATATTTACCTTCGAGGTCGAGGTATTTGGGTTCGAGGCCGAGGTATTTACCTTCGAGGTCGAAGTATTTAGGTTCGAGGTCGAGGTATTTAGGTTCGAGGCCGAGGTATTTAGGTTCGACGCCGAGGTATTTACCTTCGAGGTCGAGGTATTTAGGTTCGAGGTCGAAGGTATTTACCTCGGAGATCGAGGTATTTACCTCGGGGGTCGAAGGTATTTACCTCGGAGGTCGAGGTATCTACCTCAGAAGGCGAGATATTTATCTCCGAGTGCATCCCGTCGAGCGCCTTCTCCCCTGAACCGACCGGGACATCGAGGACACTAACCGGAGACATCGAGGACAGTTTCGGGACAGTATCAGGGTGTTGATGTTGTGGTTTGGTTTT